>TARA_R100001369_G_scaffold20091_2_pt1 | contig 125474 bp, 110 predicted proteins | sample TARA_R100001369 | Tara Oceans TARA_R100001369 (sample SAMEA2621528) | marine metagenome | biome: marine biome (ENVO:00000447); feature: surface water layer (ENVO:00002042); material: "saline water (ENVO:00002010), including plankton (ENVO:xxxxxxxx)" | depth 5 m
AAAATTAAAATCTGCTTTAAGTTTATGTATCTTTTCATCGGATCCTGCAATTCCAACAACTCTACATCCTTTAATTTTTCCAATTTGTCCAACAATACTTCCAACAGCTCCTGCAGCACCAGAAACTAAGAGCGTTTCTCCTACCTTCAGTTTTCCAATTTTATCTAATCCCAGGTAAGCTGTGATCCCTGTTAATCCAAGAACTCCCAAAAATGATGAAAGTGGAGCTATATTCTTGTCAACTTTATTTAAACCTGCTCCAGAAGAAACTTGATATTCTTTCCATTTTAGGATTCCGTTTACATAGTCTCCTTCTTTAAAATTTATATTTTTGGAGGTAATCACCTTACCTATAATTCCAGATTCTAATGGTTCATTTACTTTAAAAGGTTCTATGTAGGATTCCACGTTGCGCATTCTTCCCCGTAAATAAGGATCTACAGATAGATATTCTGTTTTTATTAATATTTCACCATCTTCTGCTTTTGGCTTTTCTTCTTCTTTTAATTCGAAGTCTGATAATGAAGGCATTCCAGCGGGTCTATTTCTCAGGTATATTACTTTATTCATAATGTTATATTTTTAAATTTCACACTAATCATTTCGGTGGATCTTTAGAAGTATAAAGCTATTCAATTTTATTTCTATGGAACTTTTAAGCATTAATAAAATGACTATTTTCAGAAAAGATTAACGCTCTATACAGCTATTGCAATTACCTTTGTTTTAAACAGCATTATTATAATTTGATTAAGATCAGCGATAAATTAACCGATTTCTATCAGGAAACTATTTACTTTCTAAAAAGTACAGATTTTACGAAGGCTATTATTTTAGGAACGGGTATTACCTTACCAATAATTATAGGTGTTTATTTAGATTATCTTGAAATAGGGTTGGCTTTAGCAATAGGTGCTCTTTTAAGTTCGCCAAGTGATGTTTCAGGAAGTTTTAGAAATAAGAACATTGGTATATTAATGTCTGCCGTTTTTGCTGTTATTGCCAGTTTATTAGGTGGATATTTCAAATTTTCTATATGGCTCACTATCCCCTTTCTAGGAGTTGTTATGTTTGCCATTTCCTATTTTTCTGTATATGGTTTTAGAGCGTCCTTAGTAAGTTTTTCTGGATTATTTGCATTGGTTTTAAGCTTTGCCAACATCTCTAATGTTTTGGAGATCTATGAACGCGCAATTCTAATAGGACTAGGAGGAGTGTGGTATTTAATGCTAACTGTTGTTTGGCATAAATTAAATCCTCGTGCATTAACAGAACAATTCTTATCTCAAGGTTTACTACTCACCTCAGAATATCTATACATTCGAGGAAAATTACTAGATACAACAGCAGATAGAGATTCGTTTCAAAAGAAATTACTTGATATTCAGTCTGAACTCAATATAAATCATGAAATGTTGAGAGACATTTTGATCTCTAGCAGAAAAGCTTCAGGAACTTCAAATTTTGAAAGAAGACGTTTACTTATTTTTATTCAACTTGTAGATGTACTAGAATTGGCAATGGCCAATCCTGTAAATTATAATAGGATGGCAGAATTGCTTCTGGCACATCCAGAAAAGATTTCGGTATTTCAGAAGCTAATTTTTGAGATGAGCACTCGATTAAAACAAATATCTAAATCCATCCTGAATTCTGAAGAATTAAAAGAAGCCTGTTCCTTAGAACAAATTTTAAAGGAAATAGAAGATGAATTATCGGCATTTAGATCAACTGAAGAACAGGATCTTAATGAGGGATATATCTTACTTAAAAACCTTTACGACTATCAGCAGAAACAGGTAGAAAAGATTATCAAGATCGAAAGGATATTAAGCAACTACAATCTTCGTGATCTAGGATTTGTAAAAAAAATAGAAGCACAGCGTTTTATCAATCACCAAGAATATGACCCGAAGATCTTAATAGAAAATTTTAGTCTAAAGTCTCCAATTTTTAAACATTCACTACGTTTGGCCTTAGTTGTAATGGTAGGATATGCTATTGGTGCCTATTTCTCTTTACAAAACGCCTATTGGATCTTATTGACCATCATAGTAATAATGAGGCCTAATTATGGGTTAACCAAAGAACGTTCTAAGCAACGTATCCTAGGAACATTGTTTGGAGGGATCATAGCCACTGGAATTGTACTTCTTTTCCCCAATACCACATTGTATGCTATTTTAGCAATCCTATGTTTGGTATTGGCATTTTCTATGGTTCAAAGAAATTATAAAACATCGGCCACTTTTATCACTTTAAGTGTGGTATTTATTTATGCTTTATTAAAGCCAGATGTGCTAAATGTTATCCAATTTAGGGTGATAGATACAATAATAGGGGCAGGTTTGGCCGCGCTTGGAAATGCTATATTATGGCCATCTTGGGAGGTTTTTAATATTAAATCTGTAATAACACAAAGCCTTAAGGCAAACAAAGATTATTTATTGGAAATTCAAAAAATCTATCAAGATAAAGGGGAATTGTCTATTTCTTATAAACTTTCTAGAAAACAGGCATTTCTTACTTCGGGTAATCTTTCTGTAGCATTTCAAAGAATGACACAAGAGCCAAAATCTAAACAGGAACAGCTAGATAAATTTTATGAATTAATAGTTCTAAACCATACTTTTTTATCTTCCTTGGCATCAATGGGAACATATATTCAAAATCATTCTACCACAGAGGCGTCAACTTTTTTCAATGATTATATTAAAGGAATTGAAGATAATATGGATTATGCAATTGCAATTTTATCAAACACAGATATCTTAAAATCTACCACTTCTGAAAGCAAATTAGCAGCTCATGATTATTTTGAAAACAGATTTAAAACTATGAGTAATACAAATACTGAAGATTTGAACTCTAAAAGTGATAAAGATATTCATAAAACTGCACGATTACAGGAAGTTCATTTAATAACCGAACAGTTAAAGTGGCTTCATGCACTAAGTGAAAAGCTTATTAAAGGAATTGGAATTCTTAGATTTCCTGAAAATTAAAAAAACTGAAAGCAGAATTTATACAAAAAGCCACCTTTAATAGGCGGCTTTCATAACTAATTAAAATTTTCAGCTAATTACTTCTTGGGTTGCTGAGTTTTTTTCTGATCTTGTTTTTTTGGGTCAGATTTTTTTTGATCTTGTTTTGCTGGTCCTTTTGAAGGATTTTGAGATTGTGCCATGATTATATGTTTAATTGATTAATACACTAATTTACAGAAATACAGACGACGCTGTTTTTCTCTTAATATATTTTTAACGTGTATGAAAAGTTAAATTTTAAAATCATTTTTTTAAGAGTTTCCCTTAACATAGATCTATAATTTTTCATTAATTAATCCATAACTTTGAATTTAGTGGATGAGTTAATAAAGCCATTTTAAAAAGTAGTATTCTTACTATACAGCATCCTTAAAGTATGAAGAGAGAGATTATTATTCAGAAAATTCAGGAACAAAAGCAATTTCCACATTTAAAGTATGCTATTCGCGAAAAATCGGAAGCATTTACTCATAAATTATTCTATACTTTATTTGATGAAGCAACACCTGTAGAAAATAATATAAATCAGCTGGAACTGGATTTTCAAGAATTAGTAGATCTTGTTTGTTGGGAACCTGGAAAACCTTGCAGAGAAATATGGCAGTCCTATTTGGAGAAATTACCAGAGATCTTGGAAAATTTAAATAAGGATGCAAATGCAATTATGAGAAATGACCCTGCAGCAAATTCCATTGAGGAGGTTTTCTTAGCATATCCTGGATTCTTTGCAATAGCAATTTACCGACTGAGTCATGAATTTTATAAATTTGGTCTTCCATTGGTGCCTAGATTAATGTCAGAATGCGCTCATCGATTATCAGGAACAGATATAAATCCTGGAGCCCAGATTGGAGTTCCTTTTTTTATAGATCATGCAACAGGCGTAGTTATTGGCGAGACTACCATAATTATGAATAATGTAAAGATTTATCAAGGAGTTACTTTAGGTGCGCTCTCTGTTCACCGAAATCTTAGAAATAAAAAAAGACACCCTACCATAGAAGAGAATGTTACTATTTATGCAAATGCAACCATTTTGGGAGGTAATACCATTATTGGGGCAAATAGCATAATTGGCGGAAACGTTTGGCTTACGGCCTCGGTACCGCAAAATTCAATGGTGTCTCATAAAGCACAAATACACATTAAAAATTCAGTAAAAAATGAGTAATTCTATTTTAGATTTGATAGGGAATACCCCATTAATTAAAACGGAGACTTTAGTTAAAAACCCAAAGGTAAGTTTGTATCTTAAGTTAGAAGGTCAAAATCCCGGAGGAAGTGTTAAGGATCGTGCAGCCTATAACATGATTAAAAGTGCATTAGATAGAGGAGACATTAATTCTTCTACTAAATTAATTGAAGCAACAAGTGGGAATACGGGAATAGCATTAGCAATGATTGCAGGAATTTTTAAGTTGAAAATAGAATTGGTGATGCCTGAAAATTCTACTATCGAGAGAGTACAAACCATGAGAGCATATGGTGCAAAGGTTACTTTAACCAATGCAGATGGAGGAATAGAATTAGCTAGAGATTATACTGAAGATAAGGTAAAGCATGAAGGTTTTTACATGTTCAATCAATTTGCAAATCCGGATAACTGGAAAGCTCATTATAAATCTACCGGACCGGAGATTTGGAAAGACACCAATCATCTCGTTACACATTTTGTTTCCTCTATGGGAACAACTGGTACCATTATGGGCACTTCTACTTATTTAAAGGAACAGAATAAAGGTGTTCAAATTATAGGGGTTCAACCCACAGACGATGCAAGAATTCCTGGGATTAGAAAATGGCCAAAGGAATACCTTCCAAAAATCTTCGATGCCAAAAAAGTAGATCGTATAATGGAAGTTAATGAAGAAGACGCCATACTTATGGCAAGAAGATTAGCTGAAGAAGAAGGTGTATTTGCCGGAATGAGTAGTGGAGGATCTGCTGCTGCTGCATTAAGACTTTGTGAAGAACTGAGTGAGGGAGTGGTAGTGAGTATAGTTTGTGATCGCGGAGATAGATATCTTTCCTCAGATCTTTTTATTTAAGATATCAAGGAACCTAATTAATACTAAAGTTCCTTGACTCCTACCTTATTTTATAAAAGAACGTCTTTTATTTTACACTTAATTACTAACTACACTTACAACTATTGTAGCTCCAGGAACTAATTTAATAGATTTGGTTTTGCCGCCATTATCCATTTTAATTTTATAGTATTCTTTGTCTATTTTATCACTTTTACCGCTAGCTACATATTTATTACTTATCATTTTCCATCCTTGATAATTAGTAAATACATGTCTTCTAAGATCTAATGGTAGTACCTTGTCATTGAATTTTTGAAGAGTTTGAACAAGTTTACCTTCATTTGTATAGATAGCTTCTAAATATCCTTTTTCACTATTGAAGGTAACCACGAATTCATCAAATTCACTTGCATTTGGTAAAGCTGATATAAAATTATTAAAGTCAAAATTTTGTTTCATAAACTGAATAGGATTTTTGGAAAATTCGCCTTTATAGCTTTCTTTAACAATAAAACTTACAGAATTTAAATCAGAATTTACAACTATGGCATTGGGATTATATCCTACTCGAACCTCTCCCAACTGGGTCACTTTTTGGGCCTGCATTGCACCCATACCTAACAGCAGAAATAAAAATAAAAGCCTTGTTTTCATGATACTATATTTATGTTAATAATACCTTAAAGATATCAGAGAGATTTCTCAAATACTATCACTTAAGTAGCACAATTTTATTATTATTCGTTTTTTGATATAAACGTTAACTTAGAATCGAAAATTAATAATTATTATATTTTTTCTTATTTGCCATAAGATTAATAAGCGTTTTTAGGTTTTTTATTTCCATATTTTTTCTGGAAAACTGAATAGAACCATTTTGCTTTAATTTTTGAAGATGCCTGTTTACAACCGCTCGCGTAGATCCTATTAAATTAGCAATTTCTTTATTCGAAAGATCGTTGATCAATTCTAGATTTTGCGATTGTTCATTTATATTTCTCACCAATAGTTGAAGCAGTCTAGTGGAAATATCTGCAAAAGTGATATCTGAAACAAAATTCTCCAGCATTCTTAATTGCCTACCAGCATAAGGGAGGATTTGCTTGTAATTTTCAGGATGTGCATTTAACCATTTACGTATGTCTTCCATGGGTGCCGCAATAACTTGGGCTTTATCCAAACATTCATAATATACCGTATGTTGATGGCCGTCAAGAAGACAATAAAGATCAAAAACATCACATTTAGTAAGAAGGAATAAGGTTACTTCCTTCCCATTAATATCATCTACTTGATACATTTTTATTCTACCCGAAAGAATAATGTAGAAGTGATAAGATAATTTTTCGTGACTAAGAATACAGGTGTTTTTTGGCCATATTTCTTCATGAAAAAGTGAAAGAAAAGATTCTTTTGTAGCTGTATCCATATTCTTAATTAAAGAGCAATCCTTTAATTTTTCTATAAAATGTCCCAATGGCTTTTTTTTCCTCACCATAATTTAAATAATTAATTAAGGGGGAATGGGAGGACTTAAAATAGCATCTGGATGGATATTTAGGTGGTGATCAAATTATTTATAAAGAGCCTGTATCTTTATAATATGCTTATTACATATACACACTACTCAAAAATAATCAATAATATTATTTATAAGAAGTAAAAAAGATAAAACTTAAAAGTCCCTAAACATTTTAGTGTAAACTAAAAATCTGCTATTTTTGCAAACTTGCTGAACTCAGAAAATATGGCTGTTGAAACTTTTGGACTTGAAGAGAAAAAGAATGATAAAATACTTTACGACTACCAACAGGTAGATATAGATAAAATTTTTAGTGTAATAGATAATCACCCAAATCATTACAATTTATTGTACCAACTACCTACAGGCGGTGGTAAAACGGTGATCTTTTCTTCTATAGTTAGGGAATATATACAACGCACCAATAAAAAAGTGCTAATTCTTACTCATAGAATTGAACTTTGTAAGCAAACTTCTAAAATGCTTTCAGAATTTGGAGTGCTTAATAAGATAATCAATAGTAAGGTTAAAGAGCTCCCAGATCAAGAAGATTATATGTGTTTTGTTGCAATGGTAGAAACATTGAACAATAGGCTTCATGACGAAAAATTAGAAATTCAAGATATTGGATTGGTGATTATTGATGAAGCGCATTATAATTCTTTTAGAAAATTATTCAAATTTTTTGAAAAATGTTTCATATTAGGAGTTACTGCTACTCCTTTAAGCTCCAATATTAAACTTCCAATGAAGGATAATTATAGAGAGCTTATCGTTGGCGATTCAATTTCCTCATTAATAGGTAAAGGATTTCTGGCTCGAGCAAAGGTCTTTAGCTACGATGTAGGACTACAATCTCTTAAAGTGGGTATAAATGGAGATTATACCGTAAAATCTTCAGAAGAACTCTATTCTAACTTAAGCATGCAGGAAAAACTGCTAAATGCCTATTTGGATAAATCAAATGGTAAGAAAACGCTTATATTTAATAATGGAATAAATACTTCTAAGGAGGTTTATGAAACCTTTAGAAATGCTGGTTTTCCTATTCGTCATTTAGACAATACAACTACTAAGCAGGATAGAAAGGATATCTTAAAATGGTTTAAGCACACTCCAGAAGCCATTGTAACATCTGTGAGTATCTTAACAACAGGTTTTGATGAACCTTCTGTAGAGACCATTATTTTGAATCGGGCAACTAAATCCTTGACTTTGTATTTTCAGATGATTGGTCGTGGTTCCAGAATATTAAATGATAAATCTGAATTTAATGTAATAGATCTGGGAAACAATGTGGTAAGATTTGGACATTGGAGTTCGCCTGTAGATTGGAAGCAACTCTTTAGATCTCCAGATTTCTATTTCGAAAACCTGTTGAGCGATGAGGAAATTGAGAGAGAATTCAAGTATATTATGCCTCCGGAATTAAGAGAGCAATTCCAAAATTCTGAGATCGTAGATTTTGATGTGGAAGCGGCGTACGATGTGGTTATTAGAAAAGGACTAAAATCTAAGGCAGTACTGGAATGGTCCATGGATCAGCATGTTAAAATGTGTGTAGAAAATAGCGAGGATGTTTTTGATGCTCGTATATTAGCAAAAGAGCTTAAAGACGATATTTCTTCTAGGATAAAACAATATTCTTACTGCATTAGTAAAAGCACTAAAAATTATAGAGATTGGTTAGAGGAAGATTATGCAAGAAGGTTGAGACAGCAGATCAATGCAGAGTTTTAAACGAAATTCTTAAGATATTTTGATTTAAAAAAGCCCTGTTTATAATTTAAACAGGGCTTTTTTTGGATAGGTTTCTAGAAAATTAATGCACAATGTTTTGCAGTATCTTATTCAAATTTTCAACATTTAAGGATTTTTGGATGAAAATCGTTGATATGTGGGATATTCTTAGCTTTTTCCTTGTCATCTGGATTTAAAAAAGTAGTTAACATTACAATTAATTCTCCACTTTATTGTTCTTTTTCCAAGTGTTTATAAGCATCTAAAAACTCCCAACTATTCAGAAATATATTTTAAATAAACGTTTAGATCATTATCCAGTTTATCTGCGTAATCTTCTTGTAGTACATCTAAAAAACTAAGAACTGTTCGCAATGGTTCTTGAAGATCGTGAAAAGTAATATATGAGAACTGTTCCAGCTCTTTGTTCCTAAATTGAAGCTTATCAACATATTTATTAATTTCGGATTCCTGCTGCTTTCTTTGAGTAATATCTATTACTGAAGCTAAGATCATATCTTCATGATTAATCTTAATAAAATTAAGACGCACTTCTATTGGAATTTCTTTTTGAAGTTTAGTTAAACCGTAAAAATTCTGTACAATTCCTAGACTATCAATTTTTTCGTTAGCGTTTAAAATATCAGAAGTTGAAGATTCCGCTAGCAATCTGGCAGGAATAAGGTTTTCTGCCGAAAGTCCTATTAATTCTTCTCTGGAATATTTAATAAGCCTTTCTGTTTGAAGATTAACCAAATTAATCTGCTTATTCTTGTCCATTAAAATAATTGCAGCAGGAGATGCTTCTATTACCCTGCGAAAGCGTTCCTCTTGTTCCTTGATTTCTATGGAATTATTCTTTATCAATTCAAAATTATCCCGCAAAGAAGATGTCATAATATTAAAGGATTCTCCTAAGGAAGCTAACTAATCTTTTCCTTTAAGATCTGTAGAAGTTTGATAATCCCCACCACTCACTTTTAAGGCTGCAATTTTTAATTTGCGGATGGGATTAGAAATAGATCTAATTACCAGAAAGGCAACAGCAATTCCAAACAAAATTCCTACTAATCCAGTAAGTAGGATAATGTTAGATAGCGATTTTAAATCCTGTGCAAATTCATTTTGATAGTCTTCTAATCTATTGGCATAATTAAATTTGAGCTCCAACAATTCAGATTCCAATATATTATGAATGTCAGTAAGGCTAACTTCAACTAAAGTAGTGGCGATTACTAATTTTTTAGAATTGTTATAATCCTCTTTAGTAATTAAAAGAGCGTTTAACTTATCTCCTAATTCAATTAGATCGTTTGTAGCTTAATAATTTTGGGAGTTTTTAGTGTAAAATCTTCCCTGTTATTTATTTTTTTGGACAATTGAAGTAATTCATATTGCAAATAAGGAAGTTCTACCTCAAGAATCCCATTCAATCTATTCTGACTATCTAACGGAAGGTTTTTATTGTAAACCTTATTAGATGTCAACTAAAATAATTCATTGTTTTTAGATTCATATTTATCGAGAATCCTAATTGCAGGTAGTGCTTCAGATTTTAATTTTTAATAGGTTTTTGTTACGTTATGACTTATAATTTGATCTAGAACTACTTCAACACAAAGGATGCTAATTATAATACCAAAGCTTAGGGCAAATTTAGTTTGTATTCTCATTATGGTATTGATTATACATATTATCGCTTTAATTTTACAAGTTTACCTTCAGATTCCATTTTATATAAAGAAAAATAAATACCTCTTGAAGATCCATCTTCTGTTATAGAAATATTCCCACATACACCCTGAAAATATCTCACATTATTCAACCTTTCTTTAAGCCATTCACCAAATGCAATTTCATCGGTTTTGGTTTCATTATAAGTCTTAAGTTCATTTAATATAATGTTTACTGCATCATAAGCTTGCATTGGTGGCCAGATAGACATTGGCTTTTCACCAAATCTTTTTTCGTAAGATTCTAAAAACTCATTCGCCAAAATATAGTTTCCATCTAAAGGGGTAAAGAAGGCACATTCTGTCCCTATAATCGCTCCTTCAGAATTTTTATAAAAGGCAGGATCTAGTAATACCGGTGGGCTATAAAATGGAGCTTTTATTCCCATTTCCCGTGCTTGTTTCATAGCAAACCCCAATTCCTTATAACCAAAGAAAGCGTAAGCATCTGTCCCTTCATCCTTGGCAGACCTTAGAATATCCTCAAAATTGGTTTGATCTTTTCCGAATATTACGATCTTGTTATCTACACCATTTTCAGTTAAGATATCTTTAACCGAGTTAGCTGCGATTTGCATAAAATGATTGGGATATTGTAGAATTAGTACTTTCTTAAGTCCTAATTCTATGATTCTTACCCCTACAACCTTATTTGATTCCTCGGTAGATTTAGCGATTTGAAAAGTATTTTTATTTAAGGAGGATAGTAGCTTATCATTGTTCAATGGATTGATTGCAATTACCCCATCCTTTTCTATGTGGTCCTGTATAGCAACTGTTCCGTCGGAATTGCTGATAAAAAGAATATCTATATTATGCTCCTTTCTTAACTTTTCATATGCGGGTATAGCTAGTGCTTTTTCCCACTTACCATCCTCCACAAATAAATTCACCTTGGGCTGTTCCTTGGTTTTTGTTGAATTATATTGTTCTACTGCCAATTTCATGGCTTGTGATGGAGCTATTCCAAGATCTATAGCTCGGGTTGTTAGTGGTGCAATAAAACCAATATTAATTTCAGTGATCTCTGGTGAACTGCAACCTACAAGTCCTGTGATACAGAAAATAACTAAGACAATAATTTTATTTTTAAATATCATTTTAATTTTAATATTTGTTAAAAACCTTTTCTATAATATTCCCATTCATCTTTATCTGATTTATTAAAGGTGTTAATTTTTAATTGGGTTTAATTGTTATAATTATGGGTAAATGGGAAATATGGAAATCTATTAGTTAAGATAGAAATCAAACTGATGTAAAGATTACCAATATCTCGTAAATCTTTATATTTTAAAAAATCTAAAAATCTGGATTTTTCAAATACCTGGTTATAGATCTCGCGAATAAAACCTGCAAAGACTCTTAAAAATAGATTTAACAGTATTATTGAAATGACCAAAAGAGGTAATGCCTTATTAAAGGTATAAACAGGAGCAAAAGGAATTTGTTGTTTAAGTAGGATTTTATTCATTTAAAGCAATAAAACATTAACTAGCAGTTAGTTTTGGCGGCTATAAATAATAGTTAAGAATTAAGGGCATTATCAAAACTATCTTTATCAAAATTTCTTAAAATTAACGATTTATTTTAAATATAAAAGTTAATTATTACGATTCTAATCAATTTAATTAAGAATTTATATAATCCTATGTAATTCATATTCTTATAATTATAAGCTCTCTCAATACTTATTCCTAAATACTTTATTTTTCTATCTTCGCAAGAAAAATATCCAATTGCAGCCTACCAGAAATTATTATCTTTTTAAAGTGCAGTATTTAGGATATCGCCTTCACGGATGGCAACGCCAACCTGGATTAAAAACAGTAGAGAGTCTAATTAAGAAAACCTTTAAATTTATTCTTCCAGAAAGAAAATTTAAAATACTGGGATCAAGTAGAACCGATGCTATGGCTTCTGCAAATGAATCTGCATTCGAATTATTTCTTTATGATGATCCTATTACTAACTTTCAGGAATTTCTAATTACGCTAAATAAGAATCTTCCACCAGATATAAAGGTTTTGGATATGGAAATGGTGACAGAGCAATTCAATATAATTCAGCATTCTAAACAAAAAGAATATTTATACTTATTTTCTTATGGGAGGAAAAATCATCCTTTCTGCGCGCCTTTGATCACTAATATATTGGATGATTTGGATATTGGACTTATGCAGCAAGGGGCTAAATTATTTGAAGGATCAAATAATTTTAAAAATTATTGTGTGAGTAGTTCTGGAAATAATCTTTTCGAACGGCATTTAATACAATCAGACATAGCTGTAAACACCATTTATACAGCCAATTTTTTTCCTGAAACTTCCTATGTTTTTAAAGTGAAAGGGAGCGGATTTCTAAGATATCAGATAAGACTAATGATGGGAACTTTATTCCAGTTAGGAAAAGGGGAACTAAGTTTGGAAGATTTGAAAGATAGCCTTTTGCCTGAAACCAACAAGCAAATGAAAAATATAGCTCCCGCATCTGGGCTTATTCTTAATAAAATAGAATTTGAATAACGGCAAGGTATCTCTTCAGAAAATCTAACCGCCAGTTTCCTCTAGGATCATTAAGCCTATTTTAATTGACCAGTAATCTATACTTTCTTCAAAATGCTCGTAATATTCCTTTAAACTATTTGGGTTCTCAAGAGATTTCTTAGCTTTTTTAATAGCATCTAATTCAGCCTTACTTATAAATTTATGTAGATCTATAGCTTCATTTTCGTTATATAAATTTATAAGATGAGAATAGATCGTAGATACTGCCAATTTTCGTTCTGTTGCAATTTCCTCTATCGCTAAACCTTCTTTATATAGATCGAGAGTGATTTTTTTAGTATTTCCTTTTATCGATTTTTTAGGAGCGCGTTTCTCTTTACTAAAACCAATGATCTCCTTGATAAATTGAAATCCGTAATCCTGCATCTTCTTTCTACCTACTCCATTGATCTGAATAAAATCTTCATCTGTCATTGGGCGTTCCTTTTCCATTTCCTTTAATGTTGCATCATTAAAAATGAGATAAGCTGGAATTCCTTCTTCTTTAGCAATTTGTAACCTCAATAATCTTAAACGCTCAAATAAAGATGAATCCTTTCTCTTTAAGGTTTTATCTGTCTGTTCTTGAATTTCTTTCTGATCCGGAATTTTGGCGAGTTGTAATTTTTCACCCTTAAATAATATTTCTTTAGATAAGGGGGTAAGCTGAAGATGGTTGTGTAAATGAAATGCAATTTCTACATAACCTAAGTTTATAAGCTGAATAATATACTGTTGCCAATCTCGCCAAGTGATCTCTTTTCCGATACCATAGGTGGTAAGATTCTGATAATTCTTTTCAAGCACAGCTTCATTTTGTGCACCCCTAAGAACATCAATTAATACCGTTATAGATTCTTGGCCTTTTAACCTGTAGATACAAGATAATGCCTTTTGAGCGATCACCGTTCCATCGAAAAATTGTGGAGGATTTCTGCAAATATCACAGTTTCCGCAATCTTCTTGTTTTAATTCTCCAAAATAGCTCAGTAATATTTTTCTTCTACACGTAAGTGCTTCAGAGTATTGCTTCATTCTATCCAGTTTCGCTATTTGCACTGTCTCATTCTTAGAGTTTGCAGCAAATTTTTGAAGTTGCACTACATCGGCATAACTATGAAAAAGCAAAGTATCGGAAGCTAAGCCATCTCTTCCAGCTCTTCCAATTTCCTGATAGTAACCTTCCAGATTTTTTGGCATATTATAATGGATCACCCATCTAATATTAGATTTATCGATTCCCATTCCAAATGCGATGGTTGCACAAATTATTTGTTGAGTATCATTTATAAAATCTTCCTGAATTCTAATTCGCTCTAAATGTCCAAGTCCAGCATGATAGGCTTCAGCTTTAATTCCATGCGCTTTTAATTTTGCTGAAACTTCTTCAGTGTTTTTTCTGCTTAAACAATAGATGATCCCACTTTCATTTTCTCTGGCATCTACAAATTGAAGGATTTGTTCAATACGTTTTGTTCCTGGTCTAACTTCTAACGAAAGATTTTTTCTATCGAAAGATGCCACATGCTTTTTGGCATTAGGAATATTTAGTTGGTTGCAAATATCTTTTCTGGTTGCTTTATCTGCTGTTGCGGTTAAGGCGATCATTGGAGTAGAAGGGAAGCGCTTTTTAAGATAACCCAATTGGGTATAGGCCGGTCTAAAGTCATGTCCCCAACTGGAGATACAATGTGCTTCATCAATGGCAATTAGGCTCACCTTTACATCGGTAAGAAATCTATCTATTATTTGCAAACTCTCTGGCGCAACGTATAATAGTTTTAATTCATTCTGCTCGATACTTGTATAGATCTCCTGTTGCTCGGCTTCAGATTGACTACTGTTAAGAAACGCGGCTTCAATACCATTCACCTTTAAACCATCTACCTGATCCTTCATCAAGGCTATTAAAGGGGAAATTACTAAAGTTATATTAGGCAAAAGTAGCGCTGGAAGCTGGTAACATATGGATTTACCACCACCCGTAGGCATGATCACCATATTATCATGACCGTTAAAAACCCCATCTATTATTTTTTTCTGAAGCGGCCTAAAACTATCAAAACCAAAATATTCCTTTAGGGTATTTAAAAGTTGCATTTCTTCCATACTGCAAAAATAGAAGATACTATTTAGGATTTGAGGCTTCAGCAGTAAAAGTTGAAGCCAATTATCCCAACAAACCTGAAATACTAGTAAATCTTTTCTATTTTTATGCAAACAACTTGTTATATGGCTAAAAGAAAAAGGCATTTACAACGCCGACCTAAATCTACCAATGCGTTAAATCAGGTTCCCGGTGCAGTGACCTATGTTGGGAACAAAAATTCTGCAGAGACTAAACTTGAGATCATAGATTATAATAAGGATAGTTTTGAAAAGTTCGAATTTGATAATCCGGAAGCTGCTTTTAAATTTGAAAATGAAGAAAGTATCACTTGGATAAATGTGAATGGATTAAGTAACGCAGAGCATATCCAGCAATTAGGAAAGTATTTTGACCTTCACCCTTTGATAAGAGAAGATATTGTAAACACCAATCAGCGACCTAAAATAGATGAATATGAAGATTACCTCTTTATAGTAGCAAAAATGCTATACCATAAGGAGAATGGAGATTTAGAAAATGAACACATAAGTATAGTTTTGGGCAAAGATTATGTGATCACTTTTCAAGAGGCAGATGGAGATGTGTTTAATGAGGTTAGAGATAGAATAAGTAATGCTAAAGGAAGAATAAGAAATAACGGATCTGACTATCTCGTTTTTACTCTTTTAGATGCTATTATAGATAACTATTTTGTAGTAATAGAGGAGATAAGTGATAAAATTGAAACGCTAGAAGAACAATTATTTATCGCACAACCGAGTGACGATATCACTTTTGAGATCCAAGAACTTAAACGAACCGTTCTTAGGATACGTCGTGCAGTTTTTCCTTTGCGGGAAGTGATTAATAGAATGGAAAAAATTGATTCCATATTAATTGAAGCAAAAACTCAAAATTACATTAGAGATCTTTACGATCATATTGTTCAAGTATCAGAAAATATCGAGATCTACCGGGAGATGACTTGGGGCTTAATGGATATGTACATGACCACAATTAGCAATAAAATGAACGAGGTGATGAAAGTGCTAACTATTATGGCTTCCATCTTTATTCCTCTAACTTTTATTGCTGGGATTTACGGGATGAATTTTGATAATATGCCAGAACTACATTACGAAAATGGCTATTATGTATTGTGGGGTGCTATGATTATAGTTTTTCTTGGAATGATCTATTATTTTAAACGTAAGAAATGGTTGTAAGTCCTACAATATTTATCTTATTAACTCCTCATATAAAATGAAAAATTTTTTTTTCGGCAGTTTCTGTATGTTACTTTTTCTGTCTTCTTGTAAGAATCAAATAATAGATAAACCAAAAGTTGAAGTTGCTACTTCTACCGCCTTTACAATGAACCCAATGTATATAGGTACGTATACCAAAAAAGAGGGTCACGTAAATGGACAGGCAGAGGGTATTTACTTGATTTATCAGAATCCTGAGACAGGAGCTTTAGAGTTGGGTGGAACGGTTGCCAAGATTGTTAATCCTTCCTTTGTTAAAACCTCGAGCGACAATAAATATCTTTATGCCGTAAGTGAACTTGGACCGGAAGATGGTCCAGCCGGATTAATTTATTCCTATAAAATTAATAAAGATCATAGCCTAGAGGAATTAGGAAATATTTCTACGGAAAGTTTTGCGCCTTGTTATATTGCTGAAGATCAAACTGGCCGATTTATATTTGTTGCCAATTATGTAGGAGGAGTGGTGATGATGTATGAAAAAAATGATGTTGGAAGTCTCAAAAAGCTACAGAAGGTCACTCTTGAAAATCCTGAAAGATCCAACCCACATTCGGTTAATGTATCCTCAAACAATAAATTTGTTTATATAACAGACCTTGGGAATGACCGTATTTGGATCTTTAATTTGGATACTGATTCAAAATCATTAAAACCAAACGAGACTCCTTTCATTGATCTTGCTAAAGGATCTGGACCAAGACATTTCGCTTTTTCCAAAAATAACGATTTTGCTTATTCCATTAATGAACTCAACGGAAGTATAAGTGCATTTAAAATAGGGCAAAATGGGAAGCTAATTCACCTCATGGATATTTCTTCCTTACCTACTGACTTTACAGGAGAAAACTCAGCAGCAGACATACATATACATCCCTCAGGTGAATTTCTATATGTATCTAATCGTGGTCATAATAGTATTGGAGCTTTTAATATAAACCAAAAAACTGGAACTATCGAAAATATAGATTTTACCGATTCAAATGGAGCTACACCAAGAAATTTCTCAATCTCTCCCGATGGATCTTTTCTTTATGTGGCTAATCAGGATTCCAATGATCTGGTAAGTTTCAAAATTGATTCCGAAACTGGGAAATTAATTGAAATAGGAAATAGTCTGGCAATTAAGACTCCAGTCTGTATTGAATTTTGAATTGATTGAATGTCTAAATTAAATTATATAAACATTGTTTAACAATATGCTTGTAGAATTTTACTCATGATTTTTTTTTAATCATAACCAATTATTCCCCTGTTAGTTCTCTTAGTAAATGGTTTAAGGAATATTTTTAACTATAAAAGTCCACAACAATTATTCTTGATCCATGATAAATGTGGTAAATACTTAACTCACATTCATATAATATTAAAAAATGAAAAAAGCCGACTTGTTACAGTCGGCTTAGCTTTTGAACTCGAGGCTGGAGTGCTTAAAATTTCTTTTCGGTCAGTATTATAAATTCTTTACAGCGTCTGTAAATGGAGTGCGTCCAAATTAAACACTTTAAAAAATTTTTAATAAATCTGGTAATAATTTCACCTGCTGAACTTCCGTAAATTCAATTGTTCTCACCATTCCTCTTCTTTTCTACTATTAAAGGTTTTTTAGGTTCTTCATGTTCCAGTTAAGCCTTAAGCATTCGTTATTTGCTATAAAAGAGCTGTCTTTTCAGACAGCCCATTTTTAATCTTCAGAATATATCTATACCAATTCAGAAATAATAGCATCAGAAAAACGCTCCATTTCCTCCAGTTGCGGGCTTGCCTGAAGTAAAAAGAAATCTACACCCACCTTTTCAAATTCCTGCACCCTATCCTGAACCTGAGATGCAGTCCCTATAAGTCCGGATCTCAAACCACGGTTGGACACAGAATAATCCTGAAGCGAAAGTTTACTTTCCAGCTGCGTATTCTCCACCCACTGCTGATAATTCTTATAACCGGCAGAAGAGGCTTCAACATTTGTTATCCTGTTGATTTCCTTTTTCACATCCTGTTCAGTATTTCTCACAATGGAATATGCCGCCACTCCGAATTTCATAGGCTCTAAACCTAATTTCTCCCTTCGTTCTCTCATATCTGCAATCCGTTTTCCAACAGCTTCGGGAGAATCTCCATGCATCACATAACCATCACATTGACTGCTAATCATAGTTTTTGCAGCTTCAGATTCTCCACCCGCATAAAGAAAAGGCTTCTTTTCAGGTTTTGGCTGCAGCACATTATCCTGCACCTGGTAATAATTCCCCTTGAAAGAAACGTGATCTTCCTTCCAAAGCTTGGAAACCACCTCTATCCATTCACTTGTACGGGCATAACGATTGTCATGTTGATCGAATTCAATTCCATATTTGTCAGCTTCGGCCTTCCACCAGGAAGCTACTACATTTAAGGAGATCCTATCATTGCTTATATGGGCCAGATTCGCAACTGCTTTAGCCAAAAGTGCAGGATTATGATATGTTGGCCTTACAGCCACCATAATTTCCAATTCTTTGGTAACTGCTGCCAAAGCGGCGGCTGTAGACCAAGCATCTAGGGAAGGAGCATCTTCTCCTTTTATATCATTGAGATACAACTCGGCAATAAGGGAAAGGCTATAGCCCCAATCTTCACTTTTCTGAGCCAGTTCCTTCACATAGTCCCATGATATGGACATGTTTTCATCTTTTACATTACGTAACCATCCGCCAAAAACGGGTAACCAATATCCAAATTTCATCTTACGTCCTCCAATTTTAAGTTTGCTACTTTCTCAATATAATCCACCAGTTTTTCATGAGGATTGAATCCTATTACATTAACTGCATCTGCCACAAAATTTGAAAGTGCGTTTATATCATAATAATATATCTGACCATCTCTGTCATCGATAATATATTCAATACCTCCCACATCAATTCCAGTTGCCTGAATAATGGTTTCAATGGCATTAATAACTTCTTTTGACGGGGTAAAACCCTCTACTTTCAATCCATTTTTAGGAGCATCCACAGCACAGGCATTACGAACCAGTTCCTGGCCACCGGTAGTCTGGCATATATCTGCAGGACATAGGTTAAAACTTTCACCGTTAGTATAAACTTTGATCGCGTATAAAAATTTACCGTCAAGAGTTTCTATTCTATTTATGTGTCCATCTCGGGCCGGAATAAATTCCTGAACCAGAGCTGTATAATCCAGTCCCAGTTCAATTTTACCGTCTGCCACAGCCTGTTTAAGGTCTTCTTCAGAATTAAAAAGAGTTATACCAGCACCACTTCCTCCAATATTGGCTTTTACCACAATAGGAAACCGAAGGTTCTTACTGGCTGCCAAAGCTTGCGACGCGTGATTAATAACTACTGATTTGGGATAAGGTAATCCAAGGGATTCTAGAAGGCTCAACTGTAGCGCTTTTGAAATTTCATATCTCCAAGCTTTGGACCCGTTAATAACCTTTACTCCTTTACTTTCCAAAGATGCCAAAAGACCGGTGGTATAAAATATAGCCTGAGTATTGTTACGTAAATAAGCCGAAGGACTCATCCTGTTGAAAAATACTTTGTATGGAAGATTATCTTCTGCAATCCGGAAATGATGTTCGGCAGCATTAAATTTTAGAAATGGGATCTCCCTATTTTCCAGTTCGGTAAATAAAGGACGAAACCATTCCTGGTGTTCGTGATATATTGCGATTCCATTATTCTTGTGGTTCGGATTCATATATTTATTTATTAGAAATTGATTTAAGATTTATTTTTGTCGAGATAATTTATGATTATCAACAATGGACGGTAACATAACTACTGCCTCGGGCAATTTTTCCTCTCCAACCAAATTTGTTGATATTGTTGGAAATAGTTCCGCAGAGGTTAATCCCACTTAAATAATAGAAAACATAATAGCCTGAAACTTCTGTAGAGTACATCAGAAAAAAATTAAATTGAAAAAATTGATAAAGTATTACCTGCAGATCAACTACAGAGGTATAAGGGAGTAACCGGATTTAAAATCTTTAGTTTAAATCAGGGAAAATTGCTTAACAGCAGCAACAACAGCAAAGATGTTCTCTAGCTGAAAGGAATGCAGGATTTATAGATTGCCTGAAAATAAATGCGGGAATAGTGGATGTAAAAGACTTCATTTTTTCTTGTTTTATATTCTCCAAAAATTTGGATCAGGAATTAGCACCTTTGACATTTGTCAGGTTGCTAGCGCATCAAAGAGCCTGTCTCTCCGCGCTTCTTTATAAATCAATTCTTTATTGATTTGAAAAAACAAATGTAATCTGCGACTATTTAAGAAACAAATATTTAACCTAAAGTTTTATTTTTTTAATAATTTTTGCGAGTTGTTGCAAAACTTAAATTCTATCGGAGGTAAATGTATAAGGTTGTTTTTGTAAATTAAAAGCCTAATTTTCAATATTTTACTAAAAAATTAGTGATAAAATTGAAACGCTAGAAGAGCAATTATTTACAACTCAACCTAAAAATGACTTCATTTTCGAAATTCAAGGATTAAAACGAACGGTACTTAGAATAAGACATGCAGTATTTCCCTTACGTGAAGTAATAAGTATGCTAAAGAAAATGGATAGCATGTTAATTAAAGAAAAGACCCTCCATTATGTTAGGAATCTATATGATGATATCATTCAAGTTTCAGAAAATATTGAAATTTATAGAGAGATGACTTCGGGCTTAATGGATATGATAACAATTAGCAATAAAATGAACGAGTTAATGAAGTTGCATTTGCTTGAAATATATAGATTATACTTTCAATTTACTTTCTCAATAACAAAAAAACCATCATTTCCTTGCGATTGATAGAGAGGCATGAAAATGTGCGCATCCCATTCACTTTTTATTTCACTCTCATTTTTAAATGCTAAAAGATCACCTTTATAGATCTTTTGAAAGTTTTTAAATCCTGGAACCATTTTAAATTGATCTTCGGCTTCTAAACCATGCCTATAAATAATTTTAAAGGTTTTTTGATCTGGCGCATTTGTTTCTGCAAATTTTTCAACACAACTTGGATAATTAGGTAAGATGTTTAGATCCAATTCACAGGCTTCTTTTAAAGCTAGCCATATCATTCCTTCATGGTTTTCAACCGAAGTTTTACTTGTGTGTTGTCCAGCCTCAAAGGTGAAACCAGTTATTCCAATTCGGCTAAAATAATGATCTATTGCTCCATAAACAATATCGCTAAAGCCCTGAACTATGTAAGTTGGAAAGTTATGTGCCCATTTATTGTTATCATTTACTAATTGTACAGAAACATAAGGCAAGCTATCTGAAGATGTGGTGTGGCAATCCATAAAATAGCGCTTAGTATAATCTGCTTCTGGGTATTGTTGCAAAATTTTAATTATCTCATGCATTTCAATTTGCTCACTTGTGTGGACATTCTTTAAACTAATATTATCTTCTGTCCACGTCCTATTTAAATCTTCATCTATATATCTCACATTTTTGTTTAAGGCATTGGTATTCCCAATAACCCCAACTATGCGTCCGTTTATTTTGGCTTTACAACTATTCAAAGCCTTAAATACCCGCATTATTGCTTGTACACCAGAAGGTTCATTTCCATGAACCCCTGCAGTTATAAAAAGCAATGGGCCAAATTTTCCACTTGTATATTCACCTATAATTCTAGAAGTATTCTCCATTTTCATTTTTTTATGCCATAGTTGCTAATTCCCTATTAGAAATTGAATTACCATATAGTCTTTTATATTCCACTTTTTTCTCGATCGATTCCACAATAACATCGGAGAAATTAGGTAGTCCTATTTCCCCAAAATGATCTAATCCGCCAGGACTTAATACGTTAATCTCTATTAATTTATCTTTTACTATGTCTAAACCAACAAAGAATAAACCATCTCGAATTAATTTTGGTGCAGTGATATCTACTATTCTTTTCATGGCATCTGTTAGAGGGCTGCTATTTGCTGAGGCTCCCTGTGAAAAATTGCTACGGAATTCTCCTTCTCCTGCAACACGACGTATAATTCCGTACTGTCCATCTTTTTCCATAACTCGCCCATTCATAAGCAATACGCGAACATCTCCATCTTTTACTGCAGGTAGAAATTCTTGAGCTATTACATATCCCTGTTGTGTAATATTTTCGATGATCTGATTTAAGTTCTTTTCATTCTTATCTATCAAATACACATCTCTTCCGCCTGAACCTTCAAGTGGTTTTAGAACCATTTTCTTTTTATTCTTCTCATAGAATGCTAAAATGTCTTCCTTTTTTCTAGTGATCAAGGAAGCAGGTTTAATGCTGCTTGGCAACTCTTCAAAATAAAGCTTGTCAATAAAGGCATTGGATAGGGCATAGGCATCGTTTAAAACCAAAACACCTTCTTGCTGAATCATTCTGCCAAAGGCTACTCCCGCTTGTTCTGCCCATTGTCTTGAGCTCCCTTCTTCTGTAGGATTATTTCTAATAAATAATACGTCTAGATCTTTAGCTACAATGGTCTTTTGCTTAGCTTTTTCACTTTGTAATTTTTCTAAAAATTCTTCTGGGGTTTTTGGATCTGCACTTTTGGCAAGAGAAACGCTATTAATACTAATAGCCTCGTCATGTTTAAAGTTAAAATCTCCAACTCCCATCATATGTACTTCGTGCTTTCTTTTGAAAGCTTCGAACATTATATACACTGTGGTACCACAAGTTTCTGTGTCTATACCATTAACTACAAAACATATTTTCATTTGGTTATCATTTGTGAGATCGGTAAGCCATCTCTTATTAATTGAATTCTTTTGGTTGATTCATTATTTAAAAGGTAACTGGGACGTATTGCTCCTTTCTTAAGAACTTTTCGCTCTGTTAGTTCTTCTATGATTTTTGTGTGTTTTAAAGCAAACTTTCCAGTTAATAAAGCTTCATAATCTCCACCTTCCAGAAGGTATTTTCTTAAGTTCACTAATCCTTTTAAGTAAATAATATCTTTTAAAAATCCGCCTCCTTGCATTATTCTAGAAGTGATATTAAATCCTCTTTCCGGTGTAAAATTATAAGTACTTGTAAGTAAACTGAATATTTCTTGAAAATTGGCACCTTCTTTAACTGCTTGTCCGGCAATTACACGACCTGCCAAAGTTCTAAGTCTATTTGGAGTTAATGCATCTACTAAAAACTCTGCCATTACTGCGAGTCCTTCTTGAAGAGTATCATAATCTGCCAATCCTACGCTTAGCTGTTTTAATGGTTGTTGTAAGCCATTATGATAAGTTAACACGTGTGTTCCCACTTCGTGCTGTATAAGGCCTCTGGCATCTACTTCACTTAATGTATAATCTTTAGGAATATAAAGTTCTCCTTGAGAAACCATCATGATATTTACGTCTTCTCTAATATGTACTTTACAATTAAAATTATTGTCTTGTTCTTTAAAAAAATCGAATTCCTTTCGAGCAAGACTGCTAAAAGCTTTACTATCAAGTAATGTTTTTTGAGTTGTAATTTCCTCTTCTGGAACTTTTTCTAAAATTTGATTGGCTTCCTTTAATAAATCCGATCCAATTCCTTCATAAAGCCTAATGCTATCGTATAAAAAATTACTAGTTCCACGTTCACTTAGCATGGTTATTTGTTGATCTAGCTCTTCTCTTTTTTCCCTAAATAAGTAAGACATTGCAGGATCATCAATATCTTCTATTTTAAGATTATATAATTTTCTTTTAAGCACATCTGGATCTACAGGAAGCAATCTATAGTGATAATTTAATAACTTCTTCGAATTACTATTCAAAAAAGTTTCTTTTATTTCATGGATGTTTGCGGGAGATACAAGCCATAAGAATTGATAAGAATTTTCAATCTCCGCCAATTTTCTATCTATTTCGAATACCTTATCTTTTAAATTTTTTCGGCCTAAAGAGTAATAGCTATTTACCCCACAAGAAGTTTGCACTCTTATAAAGTCGAATATGGCAATATGCAAAGCTTGGGTAATAAAATCTCTGAAATTCCTGAAAAATACTGGAAACGTATGTAACGTTTCATCTCTGTATACTGGTGGAATTTCTAATCCTAATACTAAGGCACCGCATTTTTTAGTTTCATCAACGCTTAAGAGATCTATCTTTGTTTCTCTTTGCCTGTGTGGAGTGTCTTTGATTTCACATTTCAAATAAATTCCAGAAAATATAGTATTAACCTTAGCTAACTCCTTTTGTAAAGCGGTTAAAGTACTTGGTAATTTTTTTTCAGGGCCTTTTATAATGAATGTAGAACTTTCCTTATCTCCGGCATAGAGTTCTAAAATGAGATAGGATTTAAATATGTTGGAAATTAAATTTGATAAGGAAAATAATAATTTTTGATAACCTTCAAAATCTTGAGTTCCAATAATTAAATAAGATGATTCGCTAATAACCAATCTATACGTTTCTGGGTCATTAGCGACGTGTCGATATACAAGGAGGTATGGTAATTCCTTTTCTATATGAAGTATTCCACCGCCAGGAAGGCTAGCATTTATTTCCCCTTCCCTCTCAATTATTGTTAATAATTGCTTAATGGTATTTTCCGAAAATTCGGATATTTCTGTTAAGTCTGACACTATTAAATAAATATTTTTAGATTGATATTATCTCTTAAATCCCACATTAATAAGTAAATATGGATAAAATTAGTTGTTGTACTAACCTCAATTTAGAGATAATTAAAAGCATTATTTATTTTAATATGTATTTTGACATTTATTTGTGAGTATGGGAGCTTTAGGTAATCAATATTAAAAAATCACTTTATTGAAAAAAAAATTAAAATGAGAAGAAAATTATAAAATAGAAGTTTCTATAAATAAAAAATCCCTTGTAAAAACAAGGGATTTTTCTTTGAAAGTGATCGCGCCAGGATTCGAACCTGGGACCGCCTGCTTAGAAGGCAGGTGCTCTATCCAACTGAGCTACGCGACCGATTTCGCGGTGCAAATATAAGTCTCTTTATATTTAAAACAAGGTTTTTTTAACCAAATATTAAAAAAAAAGAAGCCGTTATTTCTAACTGCTTCTTTTTCAGCTTAATCTTATAAATTTATTTTGCTTCTTGAACTAAATTTCTTTCTAAGTGCTGTGAAATGGATAATAACTGGTTTAAAGTATTTGTCTCCAGTTTAGCTAATTTATCCAATGGCTCGCATAAATTATAGAATCTCCTGGTTAACTCTAAAGTTTCCAGCGAGAGACCAAATATTTCTTGTTTGTTATACAGTTCATCTACGTGCATCTTAATTGCAGCTATATAGGAAACTGATTCCTGAGGTGATACCTCTGATTCTAATATGGTATTCATAACTTCAATTACTAATTAAAATTAATGCCAATACCTGCATTTAGAAGCAGTTATGTTCGTGATAAGTAGACTTTGGGATTGTAAAAATATAGTTAAAAATTAAAATTGGCCTATAATACTTAACATCTTCTATGAAATTGTATATATAATCGATAAAAGGAAATAGTTTTAAACTATTTTAACTCAGAAAGGATTAAATGAGTAGTTGGTTCCCCATAATTTATAAGCTTATCTATGAATTGCTGAAGATGTAATTGATCTTTTAGTACCACCTTCATATGAATATTATGAGAACCAGTTATTCTAGAGGCTCTTTTAATTTCGGGAAATGAATCTATAGCTTCCATAAAACTTTTTAATTTTCCGCTAAATAATTTTATCATGATAAAGACTTCCAAACCATATCCCATTTTAGCATGATCTAATTTTAGACTGTAGGCTTTTATTATTTCTAGGTCTTCTAATTTTTGGATGCGTTCCCTTACAGAAGAAGCGGAAAGCGGAATTTCCTTACCAATTTCAACATAGGAAGCTCGAGAATTTTGTTGTAAAACCTCTATTATTTTTATGTCTATACTATCTAACATTGAATAATTGTTTTTTTTGATAAAAATAAATGTATTAATCGGCATAATAACTATTATGCCATTTTTTCAGTTTTCAAATCAAGAGTTGACCATGTAATTTTGTTCAAAATTATATATAAATTATGGAATTTGATCTCTATCTAATTGTTTCAATAGCAATTTTTTTAGGCTTTTTTGTTCAAACCGTTATAGGTTTCGCGGGATCTTTAATCGCATTACCCGTGTTACTTCTTGGAACGGTACTTCCAGATGCCATAGCTTATATTTCCATATTCTATATTTTTTCAAGTATTTTTCTTATAAACAAAGAATGGAACAATATAGACTTCTCTATCTTATCAAGATTAGCTATTCCAACTATCATTGGAGTTATAGTTGGAATTCTAGTCCTTGCTTTCACAAATCCAATAGTCCTTAAAAAAGGCTTGGGAATCTTTATAATTCTATATGTTATTTATATTTCTTTTATTAAAGCCGATTTTCAAATCGGGAAAAAAAGTGTTTCGGTTTTGGGTGTCTTAGGTGGGTTTTTTTCAGGAGTGTTTTCTACTGGTGGACCGCTATATGTTATATCTGTAAAGAATATGGCCATAGATGTTAAGACCTTTCGAGCCACGATGATAGGAATTATGGGATTAATTACCGTGGTACGAATTCCAATGCTAAGTGTGAGTGGAATATTAACTTTGTCTCACTGGAAAGTAGCCTTAATTATTTTCCCGGTCTTTCTTTTAGCTCAGTACATAGGTAAATTAGTGTATTCCAAAATAGATGAATTCTATTTTAAGAAAATACTACTGATTTTACTTTTCTTTTCCGGAATTGTGCTTATTATAAATTAAATGTATTCTCAAATACAATTTAGTCAATTAAAGACGTATTTATAGAGAACAGTTTGTTCTATTAATAGTTGCGCCTATTCCAATCCCATTTGGGTCATCAGAAACAATTACTGAATCTTCGTTTAATTGAATCTGTATAGGGATAGTAGCTACTTTTCCTTCCTGACTAAACTCATATTTACCCTCAATTTTGTTTCCTGTAATTTTACCTGTTATTACTCCTTCTCGGCGATCCTTGAATTTCGGGAGCCAATTATAAATACCAGAAACAGAGCTGCCAATAACATCTAATTTTAGTTCTAAAATATCTATATCCTCTGCGTTCTCTTTATAGGGTGTTTCATTCCTAAAACAGTAAGATTTTTTGCTCTCTACTTCAGTTTTTATCTGACTTTTAGGAACGTTGTTCTCTATCACAGGTTCCGGTAGTGGTTCTAGCTTGGTTTCCTTATTGCAACTCATAGAAACTCCCATAAAACAAGCAATAAGAAGTATTTTAAAGTTTAATTTTAACATAAGTTTGCTGTTTTAGAATCCTGCTAACTAGGTTTCAAGATAACGCAAATTACTACTTTTTGGTATATAAATTTTAAACATAAAAAAGGGAATGGAAATTTTATTTAGAATCTAAAAATAGAATGCCAATTGTAAGTAAATTTCATGAATATGGTTATAATTTTTAATTATAATCTTATAACAGGATATGTTACATTATAGCAAATCCAATTTTTCGAAAAATTGGTAATTTGGTTATAGAGATTATAGAAGATTCTGTTTAATAGATTTAAATTTTAATTTCGGGTCTAAAATAAAAATATTATTCATTAATAATTTAGAAATCAGATGATTGATTGTATGTTATAAATTTATATCCCATCCGGAAAACTTCATTATTGGAAATTTAAATAGTCTTATCTAATTAAATAATTGTTAAACTAGCTTATATGATAGTAATACTATTATTTTTGTGCTCGTAAATTTGAGATATGAAAGCACCTCTGAAACCTTGGCAAAGATTTATTAAACTACTGCAATTAGATAAGAGAGATATTAGACAGTTGTTCTATTATGCAGTAATTGCAGGTTTAATTGCTTTAAGTTTACCTTTAGGAATTCAGGCAATAATTAATTTAATACAAGGTGCACAGGTATCTACCTCATGGATTATATTAGTGATTTTGGTTACTCTAGGAGTTGCTTTCCAAGGTATACTGCAGCTAATGCAGATTAGAATATTAGAAAACATTCAACAACGAATATTTACGCGTTCTTCATTTGAATTTGCATACCGTTTACCAAAAATAAAATCAGCCAAATTAAAACATACCTATCCACCAGAATTAGCGAATAGATTTTTTGACACGCTTACCGTTCAGAAAGGTCTTTCCAAGGTGCTTTTGGATTTTCCAGCAGCAATACTTCAAATATTTTTTGGATTAATATTATTATCCTTTTATCATCCATTCTTCATTGCATACGGAGTGATGCTTGTTATTTTAGTTTACATAGTCTTCAAACTAACCGCGGTTAAGGGATTGGAAACCAGTTTAGAAGAATCTAAAAAAAAATATAAGGTTGCCCATTGGCTACAAGAAATTGCGAGATCGATGGTTAGTTTTAAACTATCTGGTAGAACATCCCTGGCCATGGATAGGAATAATAATTTAACAGATGCTTATTTAGAAAGTAGAGAAAATCACTTTAAAATCTTGATGTCGCAATTTATACAACTAATAACCTTTAAAGTTTTAGTAACTGCTGGACTATTAATAATTGGAGGTTTTCTCGTATTGAACCAACAAATGAACATAGGCCAATTTGTTGCTGCAGAAATAATAATTCTTCTGGTGATTGGTTCCGTAGAAAAATTATTTATCGGTGTGGAAAGTTTCTATGATGTTTTAACTAGTTTAGAAAAAATTGGTGAAGTAGTGGACAAAGAGCTTGAGGAGTCTAATGGTTTAGATCCATTTAGAACAGATCGGGATCTATATATACAACTTTTAGATGTCTCTTATAGCACAACTGGAATAGGTCCTATTTTAAAAAATATTTCTCTGGATATTAAACATTCGGACAGGATTCTAATAGTAGGACCTTCTGGTTCCGGTAAAACAACTCTAATTAAAATTTTATCCAAGTTGATAGATATCAGCTCGGGTAATATTTATATAAATGATATTAGTATTAAGGGTATAAACTTTAATGAGTATAGATCTAATGTTGGCCAAGTCTTACCGGAACAAAATCCATTTGAAGGAACTATTCTTGAAAATATAACATTTGGGAATAATGATATTTCTGTTGAAGAAGTTAACAAAATTACAAATATTGTTGGATTAACGCAATTCATAAAAAGACAACCTTATGGATTAGCAACAAAAATATTCCCCGAAGGACAAGAAATTCCACATACGGTTTCCAAGCAAATACTACTAGCTCGAGCCATAGTTCACAAACCTAAATTATTAATGTTAAAAGACGCACTCGAGCACTTTGATCATGATTTAGCAAAATCTATAATTCAGTTCTTATCCCACCCTGAGAGGCCGTGGGCTTTAATTGTTTCAAGCAGTAATAAAGATTGGATACCAGTTTGTAATAAAATTATGAATCTTGGGGATTCTTCCATAACATCAAAAGATTTGTAATATGTTAAATATATCGCATAACCAATTACATAAAAAAGTGTCTTTGGAATCATATTCCGCATATAATAGGGCTCACAAACAGAAACATTATAAATTTCTGAACAGATTTTTATTAGGACTTTTTATTTTTGGTATTATTCTATTGTTTTTGCCTTGGACCCAAACTGTTACTGGAAAAGGATATGTTACTACTCTTAAACCAAACCAAAGACCACAAACAATACAATCTCCTATTCCAGGTAGGATTGAAAAATGGTTCGTGAACGAAGGTGATTTTGTTAAAAAGGGAGATACTATTTTATTTATTTCTGAAATTAAAAATGAATATCAAGATCCTTTATTGGTGGAGAGAACCAATGATCAGCGAGATGCTAAATCTAATGCCGTAGAATCTTATAAAAGAAAAGTTATAGCCCTAGAAAATCAGACAGAAGCACTTAAAAATGAGAAAGAGCTTAAATTACAACAGGCCCAAAACAAAATTATTCAATCCGGGTTTAAGGTTGAAAGTGACAGTATAGACCTTGTTGCGGCTAGAACCAATTTGGAAATTGCAAAAACACAGTATAATCGGGCTATGGCACTAAAACAAGAAGGTCTAAAATCTGAAGTTGATGTTGAAGAAAAAAGATTGAAACTTCAGGAAACTGAAGCAAAACTAATGTCTCAGGAAAATAAATTGTCAACTTCTAAAAGTGAATTGATAAATAGTAAGCTGGATCTAAATAGAATCGCTTCGGAATATGCTGAAAAAATAAGTAAAGCCCAAAGCGAAAAATTTTCTGCAGCATCTGCTCAGTTCGATGGGGAAGCTCAAGTATCCAAATTAGCGAATCAATCTACTAATTACGATTTGAGAAATAACCTTTTATATATAACCGCACCACAAGATGGCTATATAAATAAAGCTATAATTTCAGGTATTGGCGAGACCTTTAAAGAAGGTGAGGAACTTTTAGGAATTATGCCAGCAGATTACGATCTGGCTATTGAAACCTTTGTAGACCCTATTGATTTACCTTTAATCCATGTAGGTGAAAAAATCCGTGTTCAGTTCGATGGTTGGCCTGCAATTGTATTTAGTGGATGGCCAGATGCATCTTTGGGAACCTATGGAGGGAAAGTAGTTGCTGTAGAAAATTTTATTAGCAATAATAATAAATTCAGGATTTTAATAGCCCCAGATGCAGAGGCTGAACCTTGGCCAAAAAATGTGAGAGTAGGATCAGGAGCAAGGACAATTGCCTTGTTAAACGATGTTCCTATTTGGTATGAATTATGGAGAAAGTTAAATGGATTTCCCCCGAATTACTACACCCAGACTAAAAAAGTTCCCTCAAAGTAAAACTATGTTCAAGCTAAATCAAGTTCCGTTTTTTCTTATTTTATTTTTTTTACTCGGACATACATCGGTATCACAAAATAAAACTGAAGTATTAGCACCAGAAATAACATTTCAGGAATTTTTGGCACTTGTAAAACAGCATCATCCAATTATAAAACAAGCAAATTTAAAATTATCTCTAGCCGAGGCAAAACTCCTAAAGGCAAGAGGTGCCTTTGATCCAATAATCGAGGCTGATTTGAGTCAAAAAGATTTTGAAGGCACAAATTACTATGATAAACTTAGTACGGCTTTTAAGATACCAACATGGTTTGGAATTGAGCTTAAGGGGAGCTTTGAAGAAAATTCTGGCACCTATTTAAATCCCGAAAATAAAGTTCCCATCGATGGACTATATGCAGCTGGTGTCTCACTTCCCTTAGCAAAGAATTTACTTACAAATGATAGAATGGCTACACTAAAAATGGCTAAATTTTTCATTAAACAATCCCAAGCTGAAAGGATAATTACGATAAATACTATATTATATGAAGCTACAAAAGCCTACTTAGATTGGTTTCAGGCAGAAAATGAAAAGGAGATCTACAAAAATGCAATAGATAATGCTAATGAAAGATATAATGCTATAATAAAAACGATCAAATTAGGACAAGTAGCAGCAATAGATAGTGTGGAGGCTAAAATCAATCTTCAAAGTAGGAAACTTGCATATGAAGCAGCAAAACTAACATTAGCAAAATCGAAACTATATGCGAGCAATTTTATTTGGATACAGGATATACCACTAGAATTGGAGGCCAACGTGGTACCGGTTTTACCCCAATTTGAAGAATTTTATATGGATCTACCAGTAGTTTCACTGGAAAATATAGCCTTAGATAAGCATCCAAAGCTTGTTTATTACGATTATAAAATTGAATCGATGGCCGTAGATGTTTCTCTTAAAAAGAACAATCTATTACCCACCATCGATCTAGCTTATAATTTTATAACATCAGGGAATAATCAATTTGATGCATTTAATACTCAGGATTATAAGGCTGGATTATATTTTAAATTGCCACTTTTCCTTCGTAAAGAAAGAGGAGACCTCAAAATATCTCAGGCCCAATTAAAGGATTCTCAATTTGAGAGGGATAATCAGGAAGTGATGTTAAAGAACAAAATTGAAGCAGTTAATTACGAAATAAAATCATTATCGGTTCAGAAGGAGATAATAAGAAATATGGTTTCTAATTATAGCCTTTTACTAAAGGCCGAAGAGCGTATATTTTTTATTGGCGAAAGTTCTTTATTTCTTATTAATTCCAGAGAACAAAAATTAATAGAAGGACAGTTAAAGGAGATTGAATTAATTGTTAAAGAACTTGATGCTTTAGCAAGTCGCCGGAATATATTAGCTACTTATAATTAAATTTTGCTGTAATAATTTCGCGTAATTACGTTTTGAGCATAAGTAACAAAGACGAAAATCAAAGTCATCTCCGCTGGGCAAAATACTCAGACATCTTGAAAGATAAAATTTGTAACATAAATTTTACCTCTATAATCCTTAGCGGTAATTCCTTCTCCATTTTGATTTATTAACTGAAAACATCCGATTTTATGATTACTGAAGGTTTCTGAAAAGTTAATACTCACTAGAGCAGGATAAAGATCACTGGGAGTAATAATGGGCGAATTTGTTGATGAAAAATAAAGACTCGTAAATATTCCAAGAATTATTATACAAGCTAACACTAATAGAGATCTTATAGATAATTTCATTATTGGAGATTTATTATGAATCCAAAATGTTTCTCAAAGTATTGAAGAATCAATTTTTAGGTCTGAATATTTCCAAGCTTCATCAAATTCTTGTTTTATTTTTTTAGCCTCCTCAGATTTTCCCTGTGCCATTAAACATTGGTGTAATCCCATTAAGGACCAACCATTCTGCCTGTTAATAGTTAGGTCTTCATTATAGATGATCTCAGCTTCAGAAAACTGATTGTTTTTTAAAAATAACTTTCCCAAGGTTTGTCTAGCCGGTATATGCCAAGGAGAAGGCTCACTGTAAGTTAAAGCATCTTCATACAGTACGGCATTTTTTAAATGAGATATTGCCTGTTGCGTATTTCCTTGATAACTCTCTATTTCTCCTGCCAACACTTCTATTGCAACTTTTATAATTGCTGAAGAAGGATTGGTATAATTTGCGATTATTTCATTTAGTTCTGGGTCTTTAGCTAATTGATTCAAAGCATCTAATTCTTCTTCAGCTTCAGGTAAGTTATTTTTTCTTAAAAATGCAATTCCTCTCGCATAATGGTAGATGAGCTTTAAATGTTTGAAATTATCTCCCGGATAAGGAATAGTCAGAATTTCATTCCATTTTCCAAAACGAACATAGGCTAATAGGGGAGTTGAAGCAAAATCTTGTAAAAATGGTAGTTTTTGTAATTCTCCAATTGGAACTTTTTCTGCAGTTTTTTTGGCTGCATCAATAGCCGTTTTGCTATCTCCTAGCAAGCTGGATGCCGACCATAAAAAATGAATATTATGGGGATAATATCCCAAAGGATACATTCCTTGGGAAAAGCACTGGGAAATATAATCTTCATCTGCCAAGATTGCCTTTTGATTTGCCTTTACTGCATCCATATACCTACCTACCCGAATATAAATATGAGATGGCATATGCACAATATGTCCAGCTCCTGGCATTAAGTTACCTAATTTATCTGCGCTAGAAATAGCAAGTTCTGGTTTTGGCAATTCAACTAAATGAATATATAAATGATGCGCTCCCGGATGATTTGGATTTAGTTTTATAGCTTTTTCTATAGCAATCTTAGCTTCAAGGGTATTAGGTGCAGGATTACCGGAATTATCCCAGTAATTCCAAGGCATCGTATTCATAACGGCATCTGCATAAAGCACAAGAATTTCGGGATCTTCCGGATATTTATCTTTCACACTTTTCATTGCATTCATATAGCCCAAATTCAATTCTGCCAAGTCCATTGTTAGATTCTCATCGTATCTCTTCGATAGTGCCTTAATTAAAGCTTTCTCTTTAGGAGTTGAATTTGCCATATTTTTCAAAGCTTTTTGTATTGCATTATAAGCTGCTTTTTTTCTTTCATCATCTGGAAACGGATCGTTGATGTTTGGTCCTAATACATAAGCTTGTCCCCAAAAAGCCATAGGTGCATCAGGATCTTTTCTTGCAGCTTCCATATAAGATCTGTGCGATTCTGCATGATTAAAAGCGTATGCCAATTTTAAGCCTTGATTAAAAAAGGTTTGAGCTTCCTTATTAGGGGTGCTTATTTTGAAATTATGGGTTCCGAGGTTTTCAAAAAGAGGAGCAATCTGTTTGGTGGTATCTACACCTTTCAACATGAAATTAGCCGGAGTACATTTAACAAAGTTATAAGCTATCAAAGGAGAAACTTTTAATTCTGATTCTTTATTTTTTTTAAAGAATATAACTGCGAGAATCATCAGAATTAGGGTAACAAATACTAAAATCCATTTTGCTTTCATGATTTAAATTTTAAGTTTCACAAAAAGTCTTGAAAATTTTATGGGGTGAATTAATGTGGAGCATGCGTAATTGATTTTAATAAATACTTTAAAATAGCACCTAGATAAACCCTACTAAAATTACTATTTAATACAAGGAAATCATAATTAATTTTGAAAAAAGAACGTTCAAATATGATTTTATAATACCAATAATTATTAATAAATATCGATCTATTTATCTCATTATCAAATAATTTGATGGTTGTAGCGAAATGTAAATATTAAATGTAATAAGATATCTTCTCAAGAATCGATTTTTGTATTCACAAATGCCGTTGAAGATGTTTTTGCATTTTGGATTGTTGAATGCAGTGGAGATTGGTATTAATAAAGTGTTTATATAAAATAAAAAAGCCCTGAACTTTCGTTCAAGGCTTTTACTTGGTCGGGGTGGCAGGATTCGAACCTGCGGCCTCCTGCTCCCAAAGCAGGCGCGATAACCGGGCTACGCTACACCCCGAAAAATAGCGGAGAGTGTGAGATTCGAACTCACGCGACAATTGCTCGTCGACAGTTTAGCAAACTGCTCCATTAACCACTCTGGCAACTCTCCGTTAAATTTTAAGAACTTATTGCAAGTATTTTTGCGGTTGCAAATCTAACTTTTACCTTCTAACTATCCAAACCTTTTCAGCCTTTTTTATCCTAAAAAAACGCAACTTTCTATTAAAAGCTTTCTGTTCAGAAAATTAACTTTTAAAATAATTTAAAAGTTTAGTTGGATGCTTCTTCTAATTCTATTAATCTGGATAAATTTTTAAGAATTCTGTCGTGTTTTTTGACAAATGGATTTGTAGTATCCCAAACATATCCTGCAAGAACAGCGCATATTTGCGCTTTGATCTCATTATTTGGTTTATCATGTAAGATTATCTTCTGTAAATTTCCAGAATACCATTCCTTCACATAACTGGAAAAAACATTAACCCCATTTCTAATATATTCTACATACTCCGTCTCCCAGTTCACAGAGATGCCATTTCGTTCTTTTAAAATGAGTTTTGCTGCTAACAAACCGGAGGCTGTAGCAAAGGAAACGCCAGATGAAAATACTGGATCTAAAAACTCTGCGCTATTTCCGGTAAGTACAAATCCATCTCCATATAATTTAGTTACATTTCTGCTGATATTTTCGAACTTTATAGGGGTAAACAAATAGGTGTATTTGTTGAAGCGTTTGTCGTAAAATTCTAATTTCCGAAGCATTTCCTGCATAGCTACTTCAGTATTTTTAGAGAACTGATTAAACCATTCTGAGGGTGCTACAAATCCTAAGCTGGAGTTTCCATTGGAAAAAGGAAAATACCAAAACCAAACCTGCCTCTCTAATACTTCAAAAGTGAGAAGTTCGCCTTCTTTTCCAAGTGGACGATCTGTTTCCTTAATATGAGTAAAGATTGAAGAATGTGAAGCTATTTGTGGCGGAGCCTCTAGCTCCAATTTTTTGGCTAAAACTCTTCCAAATCCGCTGGAATCAATAATAAAATCGGCAGTAATTTCTACTAGTTCCCCTTTAGAATTCCTTACTGTTGTTTTGGACTTACTTCCAATAAATTCAATATTTATTATTTCGGTATCAAACCAGATTTCTACACCTTTACGCTGAGCTTCTTGAGCAAGGCAATCATCAAAATCGGCTCTTGGTACTTGCCATGTCCAATCCCAACCTTCACCATATTTCTTGCTAAAATCGAATTCTCCAACACTTTTATCTTTGATAAATCGAACGCCATATTTCTTCTGAAAGCCCGCTTTTTTAGACGCCTCAAGTAATCCAGCTTCCTCCAGATTATCCATACATTGTGGAATCAAGCTTTCGCCTATTTGAAATCTAGGAAAAATGGCTTTTTCTACAACCAAAACTTTTACTCCTTGATTATGAAGGTATGAGGCAGATACCATTCCCGCCGGACCAGCGCCTATTATAAGTATTTCTGAAATTTCCTTTTTCATTCCATTTCATTTGCGTTGTAAATATAGTACATTTGTTAAGAGAGTTAACAGGTCCTAGTGTGGATCACATTCTTTATTATCCCCGATTTTTAAGCCTATGCTCCAAATTACAACCGATCTCGATTTTAATAACTTTTACGAAGTGCTTTTTGAAGGTTCAAAAATAACCTTAGACACTTCAGTAATCGAGAGAATGACCTCCAGCTTCAATTTTTTAGAAGAATTTTCCAAGGATAAGGTGATCTATGGAGTGAATACAGGATTTGGGCCTATGGCTCAATATAAGATCAAGGATAAAGATAGGCAGCAATTACAATACAATTTAATTAGAAGTCATGCCTCTGGAATGGGAAAGCCCATGGAACCCTTGTATGTAAAATCTTTAATGCTTGCCAGACTAAATACCTTAGCTTTAGGAAAATCTGGAGTTCACACTTCTGTAGTGGAGACCATGAAAGAACTAATAAATAAGAATATTATACCTTTTATCTTTGAACATGGTGGAGTAGGAGCATCAGGAGATCTGGTTCAACTAGCACATCTTGCATTGGTCCTGATCGGGGAAGGAGAAGTTTATTTTAAAGGTGAAAAAAGATTAACATCTGAAGTTTTTTTAGAAGAGAACATCACTCCAATAAAAGTAGAACAAAGGGAAGGTCTGGCTTTAATGAATGGAACATCAGCAATGACTGGTATTGGGATAGTAAATATTATTTATTCTAAAAGATTGCTGGATTGGTCTATTTTCTGTTCTGCTGCCATCAATGAAATTGTTCAGGCATATGATGATCATTTATCTTCAGAATTAAATAGTTCCAAGTTACATTTAGGACAACAGGCAGTGGCTTCAAAAATGCGAGATCATTTAAAAGATTCTTTGCTTACAAGAGATAGGAATGAACATTTATACAGCGGGAATAATCCCGAAAATGAATATTTCAAAGAAAAGGTTCAAGAATATTATAGCTTGAGATGTGTACCTCAAATTTTAGGGCCTGTGTACGATACCATTGAGAATACACAGCGAATTTTAATTGAAGAGGTGAACTCTGCAAACGATAATCCTATAATCGATATAAAAACCAAACAGGTGTATCATGGAGGAAATTTCCACGGCGATTATGTTGCCTTAGAAATGGATAAATTAAAGCTAGTGATTACTAAAATGAGCATGTTGGCAGAAAGACAACTTAATTATTTGCTGAATGATAAACTGAATAATATTTTACCTCCATTTGTAAATATGGGAACCTTAGGACTTAATTTTGGAATTCAAGGGGCACAGTTTAGCGCAGTTTCTACAACCGCAGAAAATCAAATGCTCTCCAATTCTATGTATGTACACAGTATTCCTAATAATAACGATAATCAGGATATTGTAAGTATGGGCACAAATGCAGCTACCATTACCAAAACTGTTATAGAAAATGCCTTTGAAGTATTATCTGTAGAACTTATTACCATTGTACAAGCATTAAGATATCTTAATTTTAAAGAACAGCTTTCTTCTGTAACCAAGGAAAAATTTGAGTTATTAAACAAACTTATTCCTGAGATCAAGGAAGATCAACCGCTTTATAAAACTCAGCAAATCATTAAAGATTTTATAAAAACCAATAGCGCTTATTAAAGTATTTAAAACCTGAACTTGCACTAATGAAATTGAAATATGCTTTAGTAACCGGAGGCTCACGTGGAATTGGAAAGGCAATTGCTTTAAAACTAGCTGAAGACTTGGGATATAATATTCTTCTGAATTATCAATCTAATGAACAAGCTGCACTGGATACCCAAGGTTTGGTCACCGCTAAAAATGTGAGATGTGAATTAGTGAAATTTGATGTTTCAAATTCTGAGGAAGTTTCAGTTGAAGTTGAAAAGTGGCAAGTAAATAATCCCGGGGCGCAAATTGAAGTTTTGGTGAATAATGCAGGAATTACCAAAGACGGCTTATTCCTTTGGATGAAGCCGGAAGATTGGCAGTCCGTAATTAATACCTCTTTAAATGGTTTTTATAATTGTACTCAAGCTGTTGTGAAAAACATGTTAACTCAACGGTACGGTAGAATAATTAATATAGTTTCCCTCTCTGGACTTAAAGGGAATCCCGGTCAGGTAAATTATTCTGCGGCAAAAGGTGCTGTGATTGCTGCTACTAAAGCTTTGGCTCAGGAAATTGGAAAGCGAAAAGTAACGGTTAATGCCGTTGCCCCTGGTTTCATACAATCTGATATGACTACAGATTTTGATGAAGCGGGTTTAAAAAAGATGATTCCCGTTGCTAGATTTGGAGAGGCAGAGGAAGTTGCAGATCTTGTTTCTTTTCTGGCTTCAAAAAAAGCGTCCTACATCACTGGGGAAGTAATAAATATTAATGGGGGATTGTATTCTTAGCTATGACGGAGTGGAAAGGGCAATCAAGAGGGACCGTTTTAGGATTTAAAATATATGTCTTTATAATAAAGACCTTTGGACTTTATGTAGCCTATTTTGTTCTTCTATTTGTGGCCGCATATTTCATTGTCTTTTCAATTGAATCTACTAAAAGCACCTATTATCTTTTCCGAAGAAGACTGAAGTATTCTGCAATAAGTTCTATGTTTCAAGTTTATAGAAGTTATTTCACTTTTGGAAGGATCCAACTGGATCGAATAGCAATAGGAGCAGGGCTAAAAGATAAATTTAGTTTCGATTTCGACGGAGCGCATCATATTCAGGAATTGTTATCCCAGAAAAAGGGCGGGATACTTTTAACGGCACATATAGGAAACTTCAATTTGGCTAAATATTTCTTTAATGAAAAGCATAACAACGCTGCAGTGAATCTGGTAATGACAGATTTTGAACATAGAGAAATAAAGAACTATTTGGAATCTGTTTCAGAAAAGTCCAAACTTAAAATGATCATATTAAAAGATGATCTTTCGCATATCTTTAAAATGAATGAAGCGCTAAAGAACAATGAATTTCTTGTGTTTGCAGCAGACAGGTATTTTAAAAACTCCAAAACATACAAGGAACTTTTCTTAGGAAAAACAGTGAAGTTTCCGCAGGGACCGTTTAAATTAGCATCCAGAAATAAGATCCCGGTGCTTTTTGTGCATATAATGAGGGAGCGTAAATTTCATTATCATTTTTATGCAAGACCATATACAGGAGCACCAGATTCTGCTAAAGAATTATTAAAAGCGTATCTTCATGACTTGGAAAAAAAGGTGATAAAATATCCGCATCAGTGGTATAATTATTACGATTATTGGAAAGATTTTAAATAAATAGTATGGCAACAAATTTACTTGAAGAACCAATTGTAGATGCACAGCGCATCATTCAGTTAATTCCCCAAAAACCACCTTTTGTAATGGTAGATTCTTTGTTTGAATACACAGAATTTACAGGAAAAACGGGATTTCTAATTACTGAAGACAATATTTTGGTAGAAGAAGGTCATTTTTCTGAAGCGGGACTTATAGAACATATGGCTCAAAGCATGTCGCTGCATCGGGGATATCAAGGTTTTTTGTCAGGCTTGGATAAGCCCAAGACCGGTTTTATTGGAGCCATAAAAACTGTAGAGATCAAATCGCTACCGCAGGTTAATACCAAACTGTTTACTAATGTGGAAATATTGAATGAAGTGATGAGCGTAACCTTAGTAGTTGCTGAAACTACTAATGAAAAGGGAGAACTAATAGCCACTTCTGAAATGAAAACGGTAACAGTAAAATAAATGTCTAATCCTGTTTTAACATCTAAAATTCAACTAAAGGTGCAATTTCATGAATGTGATCCGTTGCAAATTGTGTGGCATGGGAATTATCTAAGATATTTTGAAGAAGCCCGTGAAGAATTTTGCCTTCAGCATGGAATCTCTTATTTAGATGTAAAGAAATTAGGATTTGCTACGCCAATAGTTAGTTCTAGTTGTGAGCATAAATTACCTATGCAGTATGGAGACAATTTCACAGTTGAAACCACCTATAATCCAACGGAAGCTGCTAAAATGAATTTTTCTTATAGAATTACAATTGGTGAGAAGCTTATATGCATAGGGGAGACGGTACAGGTTTTCTTGAATGAAAAAAGAGAACTTGTATTGATAAATCCTTCATTTTTCTTAGATTGGAAAAGAAAAATGGGACTAATTTAGATGAAGGAGGTTTTATTACAGGATGATGCAATTATATCCCCATTAGGATTTTCTACTCAAGAAAATATAGAGGCCGTTAAAGCGGGTAGATCTGGATTGCTTTTTCATAATAATAGAAGGTTTTCGCTTGGAGGTTTTTATGCGGGAATTATAGATCCGGAGCTATTAGCAACTGAATTTTTAAAAATTGGGAATCCCACAAAGTATACTAAGCTGGAGCAAATGATGCTTCTTTCAATTTATAAAGTACTTACTTCTAATTCTAAGATTGATCTTTCTACAACGGGATTAATAATTTCTACAACCAAAGGAAACATAGATCTTTTAAAAGGAGGACACAGTTTTTCTGAAGATAGATTTACGTTAAATTCATTAGCAAAAGTAATTCAGGAATTCTTTCCTTTCAAATCTCAACCAATTCTAATTTCTAATGCATGTATCTCCGGAGGGCTAGCATTAATAATGGCCAAGAGATTTATTCAGGCTGGAAAATTTAATTCAGCTATCGTAGTTGCAGGAGATCTGATATCAGATTTTGTTATTTCCGGATTTCAATCATTTCAGGCATTAAGCAAAGCCCCCTGTAAACCTTTTTCTAAAAATAGAGATGGAATAAGCTTGGGGGAAGCAGCAGCGGCAGTATATGTAAGCACAGAGATAGATTCAAAAAACAATATTTCAATTATTGGAGATTCAACATCCAACGATGCCAATCATATTTCTGGACCTTCGAGAAATGGGGATGGACTTTTTTTAAGTATTCAAAATAGTTTAAAAGAAGCATCGATTTCAGCAAAAAATATAGATCATATTTCTTCTCATGGAACTGCTACTATTTTTAATGATGAAATGGAGGCAATTGCATTTAATCGCTCTGGATTAAAAAATGCAGCAGTGAATAGCTATAAGGGTTTATATGGACATACTTTAGGGGCTTCGGCATTATTAGAAACCATTATAACTAAGCATTCCTTATTAAATAATGAATTATATAAGTCTCATAATTTTGACGATTTGGGAGTTTCAGTTCCTTTAAAGATTATTCAGAAAACAGAAAAAAGAGAGATGACATATGCTTTAAAAACAGCATCTGGGTTTGGAGGATCCAATATGGCGCTGGTGCTTAAAAAAATAGAAAATGTCTAAAGATCCATATTTTATATCGCAGTATGTTGGGATTAAGAATACTAAGATTCTTAAAAACGCAAAACTTATTTTCTCTACACAACAGGATTCTGAAGTATTGCCATTTCTTAAGGAGGTTTACAAAAAAGTTGGTCTAAATTATCCCAAATATCATAAAATGGATCCTTTGTGTAAGTTGGGTATCTTAGCAACTTCAGTATTATTAAAGGACTCAGATTTCAGCAATGAAACTGCATTGGTGTTTTCTAATGCCTCCTCTAGTTTAAATACCGATCTGAGGCATCAGCAATCCATAGAAAATATAGTGTCTCCGGCAATTTTTGTTTACACCTTGCCAAATATTGTGTTAGGGGAAGTAAGTATTAAATTTGGTCTTCAAAGTGAAAATGCATTTTTTATTGAAGAAGATTTCAACCCGAAATTGATATATGAATATACAGAGCTTCTATTAAACTCGAAAAAAGCGCCTAGCGTGGTTTGTGGGTGGATAGAGCTTAAAAATGCTGAATATGATGTATTTTTATGCTTTATTTCTAAACAGGGAGAAATCCCATTTACAACAGAAAACCTTAAGAAACTATACCTATTTGAAAATGAGTGATTTACGCACAGAGCTTAAAAAAAGTATTATAGAACAACTAAACCTGGAGGAACTTAGCATAGAAGAAATAGATAATGATGATTCTCTTTTTGGTGATGGTTTAGGATTGGATTCTATAGATGCATTAGAATTAATCGTGCTTTTGGAAAAGGATTATGGCATAAAACTAACAGATCCTTATCAAGGAAAGGAAATATTTATATCTATAAATAAAATGGCAGAGTATATAGAGACTCACCGAACTAAATAAAGAATGAAAAATGGGGTTGCCATTACTGGAATGGGTATTACATCTGCCCTTGGCTACGGGATAGAGGCAAATTACAACTCCTTAATTTTAAACAATCACGGTCTTTCTTTCCCAGAAATATTAAATACAAAACATCTAAATTTACCCGTTGGTGAGATAAAGAAGTCCAATGTAGAATTGCAAAATGAATTGCAATTAACAGGTGGCCATTCTTATACTCGTGCTGCTTTATTAGCCATTTCTGCGGTGAAAGAAGCAATTGCTATCGCTAATTTAAATAAAGAGCAGCTTACTAAAACCGGACTTATTTCGGGAAGCAGCGTGGGCGGGATAGATGCAACGGAGGAATTCTATAACGAATATGAAAGCTCTTCTGAAAATCGCAGATTTATTAGAGCGCAACATCCCGGATTTACTACTTCAAAAATTGGAGAATACTTTCAAATAAACGGTTATACCACAACAATTAGCACCGCTTGTTCTTCTGGGGCAAATGCAATCATGATGGGAGCAAGACTTATAAGATCTGGGAAACTTGAAAGGGTGATAGTTGGAGGAACAGATTGCCTCACAAAATTTACGTTGAATGGATTTAACTCTTTAAAGATACTCTCGGAAAATTTCTGTAAACCTTTTGATGATCATAGAGATGGATTGAATTTAGGGGAAGGAGCTGCCTTTTTAGTTTTGGAAGCAGATCATTTATTACAAGGAAAAAAGGTACTTGGGAGAATTTCTGGTTATGGTAATTCCAACGATGCCTTTCATCAAACAGCTTCTTCTGAAACTGGCGAAGGCGCATTTCTAGCTATGGAGAAAGCGCTACAGATTTCAGCGCTTCAAGCTTCTGATATAGATTATATAAATGCCCATGGCACCGCAACTAAGAATAACGATCTTTCTGAAAGCGTTGCCATTAAAAGAATGTTTGGAGAAAACATTCCAGCATTTAGTTCTACAAAAACCTTTACCGGACATACTTTGGCAGCTGCTGGTGCCCTAGAAGCTGTATTTAGTATCTTAAGTCTTCAGAATGATAAACAATTCGCAAATCTAAATTTTTCTGAAGCAATGTTGGAAACAAAATTAGTTCCAGTTACCAGTGTAAGATCAGTTCGCATGCAACATATCTTATCTAATTCTTTTGGATTTGGCGGAAATTGTACCTCATTAATCTTCAGTAAAAATGGGTAGATCTATTTTTATAAATGGCTTCTCAGGGATCTCGGCTCAAACGGAAGAAGCCTTATTTAATAATGAACCTTTAGTTTACACTTCTAATATATTTCATGCAGTTCCTGCAAACTATAAAGAGATAGTTCCTGCAATGGCTTTAAGAAGAATGTCTAAAGCAATTAAAATGGGAATTACCGCAGCTAAAAACGCCTTGTTGGAAGCTAATGTTAACTTGCCCGATGCAATTATTACTGCAACTGGAGAAGGATGTAAACACGATACTGAGAAGTTTCTAGAAACTGTATTGGAGCAAAAGGAAGAATTATTAGCCCCAACCTCCTTTATACAATCTACTCACAACACGGTTGGGGGACAGATCGCTTTAAACTTAAATTGTACTGGTTACAATTTAACCTATACTCAGGAGGATATTTCTTTAGAATCGGCTTTTATAGACGCAATGCTTTTGTTAGAAGAAGATCTTGATGTGAATGCTGTTCTGGTTGGAAGTGTAGATGAAGTTTCTCCAAAGATCACTTCCTTTTCTTATCTCAATAATTTTTTAAAAAAGGAGGAGATCCAGAATTTAGAATTGTTCGACCAAAATTCAGCAGGAACTATTACTTCTGAAGGGGCTTTTTTTTTCGTTCTTTCAGCAGAAAAAAAGATTAATTCTGATGTTGAAATAGTAGCCATTTCTACTTTTAAAGAAAAAGATGCTATAAATATCTCAAGAGAGATTCACAAATTTCTTGTAACTAATAATTGTTTGGTAGAAGATCTGGATATAGTGTTATTAGGAAAAAATGGAGACAGAAATCAAGATGTTATCTACGAGATTCTAGAAAAAGGGCTGTTTTTAAATTCAAATGTATTAGTTTATAAACATTTAGTGGGTGATTTTAATACGGTCACTGGATTTGCCATATGGCTTGCTTGTAAAATCTTTAAGAACAACTATATTCCCAATGTTTTAAAATTGAACACGGTTTCCTCCCAAAATCCAAAACTTGCGCTGCTATACAATCTATCTCAGGATAATACAACCCATAGTTTAATACTAGTTCAAAAAGTTTGAATTACCAACCTATAAATATCGTAGTAATTGGATTGTTTCTATTGGGGGTAGTAGGAATTTATTTTCAGTTTATATCATTATGGATCCTAATAATAGGGATGATTCTATATCTATTATTTCTTCTATTGATCTCTACCAATGTGCAGTGGAACTTCTTTATTAAAGCTTTTAATAGAAGTCCAAAACATAAAAAAAATGAAGTTGCTTTAACCTTTGATGATGGCCCGGTAGAAACCACGCTGAAGATCCTTTCTTTGCTGAAAAAATATGATGCGAAGGCTAGTTTTTTTTGTATTGGAAAAAATATTGAGGCAAATCCAGATATTTTTAGAAAGATCATCAAAGAAGGTCATATGATTGGGAATCATACCTTTTCACATACTAGAAAAATGGGCTTTTTAAACAAAGAGCAAATTATTTTAGAAATAAATAAGTGTGATGCAGCTGCCTTAAAAGAAGGTGGAGTTAAATTGAAAACCTATAGACCACCTTTTGGAATAATAAATCCAAAGATTAAAGAAGCCTTGGAGTACACAGAGCATCAAGTTGTTGGCTGGAATGTTAGGTCTTATGATGCAGTGCTAAGTTCTAAAAACTATATCTTAAAAAGAATCATTAAAAACATTAAACCTGGTGCAATAATTTTATTGCATGATAACAACTTCCAAACCGTAGAAATCTTGGAACAATTGTTGTTATTTTTGCAAACCAACGATTATAGATCCGTTAGGGTTGATAATTTATTTCAAATAGATGCGTATTCTTAAACTGCTATTTTTTTTTATTTCGTTTGCAACGTTTGCGCAGACACCATTAACAGAAGCTGAAACTATTCAGTTCAAGGAAATTGTAGCCAAACGCTCTGATGATTTGGAGACGATGGATAGCGATTTTCTTCAAACTAAATACATCAAAATGATGCAAGGTGCTGCTATTAGTAATGGAAAATTGTACTACGTGGCTCCCGATGTCTTAAAATGGGAATATAAAACTCCATACAATTACAAGATTCTTTTTAAGAATAACCAACTTATTATAGATGATGATGGATATAAGACCGTTACCGATCTAAAATCCAATAAACTTTTTGAAAAACTGGTAACTCTAATTTCGGGAAGCATCAACGGGAAATTATTGGAGGATAAAAAGAACTTTGATATTGCATATTTCAAAACCACCAATCTAATTTCAGCAGTGATCATTCCTAAGGATAAATCTATAAGTGAAATGTTCAATCAAATAATCTTACTGTACGATAGAAATTTTATTGTAAGAACAGTAAGACTTATTGAAGCTTCTGGTGATTATACAGAGATCAATTTTAAGAACACCAAAGTTAATATTCCAATAAATCCTAAGGTTTTCGAAAACTAATTTTTTTTATATTTTAAAGCACAAGAGTAATCTTCAAAAGTAATTTTCTCTCTATTTTAGCAGGACTAAAAATACTATAGGATGCTTTTAAAAGATTTTTATTCGGTTATAAAGTCCACTCAAAATGAGGAAGAATTCACTTCTGTAATTAAAATCAACAAAGAACATCCTTTATATAAAGGCCATTTTCCCGATAGACCGGTTACTCCCGGAGTTATACTTATGCAACTATTCAAGGAAGAAGCAGAGCGAAGATGTAAGTGTGAGCTTCAGTTAGAAACCGCTTCTAATGTAAAATTCATGGCGGTGGTAGATCCTAATTCATGCGATCTATTAACCTTACAATCTACTATCTCTGCAGATGGTGGTATTTTTAAACTTAAAGGAATAGCCAAACAGAATGATACTATTTCCTTAAAGATCAGCGCAACTTACCTTTCCGTTTAACATTACAATTAATCTATTTTCAGCTAAAGGATTCATATATAAACAATACTTTTGCGGTAAAATGTATCATTTTGAGTGCTAAACCCTTATTTCAATCCAGATTTGAAGCATTAAAATGTTGTGTTGTGGTGCCTACTTACAATAATGGCAAAACGCTAGCTTCAGTTATTACAGGGTTAAAAACATATACTCAAAATATTATTGTTGTAAATGATGGTTCTACGGATAGCACTTCTGAAATTCTTACTACAATTTCTGATATCATTGTTTTTAATAAATCTACCAATCAAGGAAAAGGTACTGCATTAAAAAAAGGATTTCAACTTGCCGAAGCTGAAGCTTATGAATATGCAATCACTATAGATTCTGATGGACAACATTATGCAGATGATCTGGATATATTCCTTTCAGAATTAGAAAATAGAAAAGCAGGAGACCGAGAGATTCTATTAGTGGGAGATCGAAATATGGGACAGCATGGAATACCTGGAAAGAGTTCTACTGGAAATAAATTTTCCAATTTTTGGTATTTAGTGGTCACCGGTAATCAATTACACGATACTCAAAGCGGATTTAGATTATATCCAATAAAGGTGATTAATAAGATCCCTCTTTACACAAGAAAATTCGAGTATGAAATTGAAGTGATAGTTAAGGCTGTTTGGAGAAAAGTAGATGTTAGAAATATCCCCATAAAAGTATTGTATCAAGAAGGAGATGAGCGGGTTTCACACTTCCGGCCATTTAATGATATAGTTCGGATCGTTTTATTATATATGTGGTTTGTGTTAGTGAGCTTTCTATACATTCATCCTCGAAATAAATATCAGGACTTTAAAGAAAAAGGTTTTAAAAAGTTCTGGAATGAAGATGTGCTAAAAAGTCAGGAGCCAGCACATAAAAAGGCAGCGGCCATCGCTATGGGAGTATTCGTTGGAATATCTCCTTTTTGGGGACTTCATACCTTGCTAGTCTTCGTTTTAGCTGCCATCTTCAAATTGAATAAAGTAATAGCATTTTTATTCTCAAATATTAGTATTCCACCGCTTATTCCGGTAATAATCTACGCAAGTTACCAAGTTGGATCTGTACTTATGGGAAATGGCTATAAATGGGAACTAAGTCTTACTGATTTTGATTCTTCCACAAAGGTTTTTGAAGGCTTGTGGCAATATATTCTTGGAAGTATGGCACTTGCCTTATTTATCTCGATTTCCCTGTGGATTGTCTTTTATTTCTTATTTTCGATGACTAATCAAAAACAGGTTATCAAACCATAAATGTTCAGATTTTATAGCTATTTAAAGAATCATAAATTTCTTACGCTTTTTTCAGGTTTCCTGATTTTGGTGGTTTTGCTGTTTCTTGCTTCTAAAATTTCTTTAGAGGAAGATATTACAAGTCTTATTCCTGAGGGGGAGCAACAAGACGTACTTAAAAAAGTACTGGACCAAACCGAATTTTCAGATAAAATTATTGTTACTATTTCTTCCAATTCTTCTGAAACTACCCCTCAAGATCTAACAATTTATGCCCAGGAGCTTATAGATACTTTAAATACCGGGCTGCCAGAATACATCAAAAATATTCAAGGAAAAGTACCGGAAGAAGGAATTATGGAGATCTACGATTTTGTTTATAATAATTTGCCATTATTTCTAAACGAGAAGGATTATAAGGAAATTGAAAATAGATTGATCCTAGATAGTATTAATAGACTTGTGGAAGAAGACTATAAAAGCCTGATCTCACCAACAGGTTTGGTTACCAAAAATTTTATTTTCAAAGATCCATTATCGATCACCAATCTTGGGTTAAAAAAACTTGAAGAATTACAAGTAGGAGACGATTTTAAACTCTTCAATAATTTTTTGATCACAAAAGACGAAAAGCATCTATTGCTGTTTATTTCACCAACATATCCCGCTTCAGAAACAGATAAGAACTCTGTATTTCTTGAAAAGTTTGAAGCGATCCAGGATTCTTTGAACTTAAAATATACCAATGTTAAAGGACAATTTTTTGGCGGGGTTCGATATTCAGTTGCAAATGCCAATCAGATAAAAAAAGACATTAAGCTCACTTTGGGTTTTGCCAGCGGAATACTTCTATTACTGCTTATTTATTATTATCGTAGGATCTATGTTCCGTTAATATTATTTATTCCAAGTATAATTGGAGGGATCTCTGCAATTGCGGTACTCTATCTTTTTAAAGTCAGTATCTCTTCCATTTCTGTTGGAATAGGAGCGATCCTGCTTGGAATAAGTTTAGATTATGCTTTGCACATTCTTACTCATTACAAGAACAACAACGATCTTTCCAAGCTTTATAAAGATGTTACCGGACCCATTTTAATGAGTAGCGGAACCACGGCTGTTGCTTTTTTATGCTTATTATTCGTGAAAAGTGAAGCTTTGAATGATTTGGGAATCTTTGCAGCTGTGAGTGTTATGGTATCTTCAGTAGTTGCACTTTTTCTAATTCCTTTATTATATTCAGTTCCAAAAGTCCAAGAGGAAAAGCAGGATACTTTTATTGATAGAGTAGCAGGTATAGAATATCACAAGAAAAAAGGACTTGTTGCTTTAATACTTGTCCTATTCATTGGCGGTCTTTTTTACTTTACTAATTTAAATTTTAACAATGACCTTTCTTCCATAAATTTTGAACCCGCTGAAGTAAAACAAGCTGAAAAAGAAGTTGAAAAAATTGCTGGAAAGGCAGCCAGATCTATTTATTTGGTGGCTTATGGAAATACTTCAGATGAAGCTTTGGAGGCAAATAATGAGTTATACGAGGAATTAATAAGTTTAAAGAGATCTGGTAGTATAGAGAGTTTTAGTAGTATTGGAGGAGTGGTGCTTTCTACAAACACCCAACTCGAAAAAATTGAATTATGGAAGAGTTTCTGGACTTCAGAAAAACAAGAATTTTTAAGATCTAACTTGATAACCTCCTCCGCTAGATTTGGTTTTAGACCAGAGAGTTTCGATAGCTTTTATTCTTTGGTGTATCAAGATTTTAAACCCATCTATCTTAATGATTATAGAAAGACCAGTACGTTGTATCTGGACGATTTTCTTTCTTCTGGAGATGATCTGGCAACAGTTACCAATTCGATTAATTTAAATAAGGAACTTGAAGCTTCGGTATTAAAAAAGATTAAAAGCAGAGAAAATGTGGTGGTTGTGGATAGAAAGCAAATAAATCAGAGCTTTCTGGGTAATTTGAAGAACGATTTTAATATGTTAATTGGTTATTCCATTTTAGCTGTTTTTATAATCCTTTTAATTTGTTATCGATCGTTAATGTTAAGTTTGCTAACTCTTGTTCCAATTGGTTTAACATGGGTGATCGCCTTAGGAATTATGGCGGCCTTGAAAATTGAATTCAATATTTTAAATATTATTATATCCACCTTTATTTTTGGACTTGGGCTGGATTATAGCATCTTTATTACGAATGCTTTTTTAAAGGAATATGAGTTTGGAACCAAGGTGTTAAAAACCTACCGTACTTCTATATTACTATCTGTAATAACCACTCTACTTGGCATAGGTGCCTTATTCTTTGCTAAACATCCTGCATTGCGCTCTATCTCTATAGTATCTATAATAGGTGTGTTTTCTGCAGTTTCGGTAGCATTTATAGTACAGGGATTTATATTTGATCTTATTTTTTTAGAGAGACGTAGAAAAGGTCTTCCACCATTCAGTATGCGAAGACTAATAGGATCTATACAAGAAACACCAACTAAGGATAAACTATACTTTAGAAAAGAGGTGTATGATAATTATAGGCATAAAAAGATCTTTAAGGAAGTAAAGCGAGATTTCGAACTAAATAAGGAACGTTATCTAAAAGCCGCCGATTTTATTGAAAATGAAAATGTGATCCATTTTTATTCTGAAATGGGCGTGTTACCTATTTACCTAAGTTTTAAAAAACCGAATTCTTCTATAACAGGAATCGTTCTAGATGCAGAAAAACTTTTGGTAGCAAAGAATTGTTATACAGCACAATCTAATAGATTGAAGTTTCAAGAAGAATACCCTGAAGATACTTCTCATTTGAAAGCTCTTATTTTATCCAATCTTAGTTACAATCCCTATGAAAAGGAGATCCATAAACTTATTACCAAACATATTCAAAAAGTGATTATTTTAGAGGAGAATTATTCCTATCAGTGGATCGTAGATCTTAATTTTGAAATAAGATATCGCCAAAATGGAGTAGTACTTCTTCAAAAATTAGTCTGATAGTATTAAGCGATGAAAGCTAATCTCTTAAAATCGTTTTTTTTATTATTTCTTATAAGTGTTCAATACTCTTGTGGGATTAATAGATCTATGGCGGATAGACCAGATCTATCAGGAATAGCTTCCATAGATAGCTTGCGAGTTAAACATAATGATAGTCTCTTTACAATTGGAAGGAATACGCTTCTAAAGAATAAATATGGAGTTTGGGAACTTTATGTAGAAGGAAATGCATTAGAAAGAGGTTTGGTTAATGGTAGCCTTACTCGTGAACTAATCCATAAACAAGAAATTGCTTTTATGGATAAACTAGAAAGTTTGGTGCCTGCGGGAGGATATCAGAACTTCCTTCAAAAGATGATCTCATGGTTCAATAGAAAAATGTATTTGCACGTTCCACAGGAATACAAGCAGGAGATCTATGGTGTTTCTAGGTATGCATTGGACGATTATAATAATTTTGCGCCAGCCTATGTTAGAATGCTTTATTTGCATGGCGCCCATGATATAGGACATGCATTACAAGATCTAATGCTTGTTGGTTGCACTTCTTTTGCCGCTTGGGATAGTAAAACCGAAGATGGCAATCTTTTAATTGGTAGAAATTTTGACTTTTATGCGGGAGATGCTTTTTCTGAAGAGAAAATAGTGGCCTTTGTAAATCCAGACAAAGGGCATAAGTTCATGATGTATACTTGGGGAGGAATGATTGGTGTGGTGAGTGGTATGAATGAAGCCGGAATTACAGTAACCATAAATGCCGGTAAATCTAAGATCCCGTTAATAGCTAAAACTCCAATCTCATTGGTGGCTAGGGAAATTTTGCAGTATGCTACAAACACTACAGAAGCTATTGCCATTGCAAAGAAAAGAGAGGTCTTTGTATCTGAATCTATTATGGTGGGAAGTGCTTCGGAAAATAAAGCGATCCTGATAGAGGTTTCTCCCAAAAATTTTGGGGTATTCGAAGTCTCGAATTCCAACGAGTTAATCTGTAGTAATCATTTTCAGAGTGAAGAATATGCAAATGATTCCAGAAATGCTGAAGCTATTTTGGAAAGTCATTCGTTATACAGATATGAGAGGATGAAGGAATTGCTAGAAACCAACAATTTATTGAATCCTAAAAAGGCAGCTGAAATATTGAGGAATAAAGATGGATTAAATGGGGTAGAACTGGGATTGGGTAATGAGAAGGCTATTAATCAATTACTAGCGCATCACGGAATTATTTTTAAACCCATGGAACACAAAGTCTGGGTAAGTGCAAATCCTTATCAACTAGGAGCATTTATGGCCTATGATCTTGACGATGTATTTAAAAAATTTGAAAAGGGAGATCAATTGGTAAGCGTGATGGATCATTCTGAAACCATACCGGAAGATGATTTTGTAAAGACAAAAGAATTTCAGGAATATGAAGCCTTCAGAAAAAAATTTCATTTATTACATGAGAAAGTTGCAAGCAATGAAGAAATTCGAGATTCAGCCTTGGCTAACTTAATCCAATTAAATCCTAATTATTGGAAAGGCTATTCCTTAGCTGGAAATTATTACTTTAAAAAAGAACAATACAAGAAAGCAATAATTTATTTTAAACAGGCTAAAAGAAGAGAAGTTACCACATTGCCGGAGACAGACTATTTGAATAGAATGATCAAGAAAAGCTACAGAAAATTATAAGTTATGAACTCAATTCAAAATGAATCAGTAGAAAAAATTGCAAGAATTCAGTGGCTGGAATTGCAAAAGCAGCTATTATATCTTCAAAAGAATTCTAAATTCTATAAAAAATTATTTAAGGATAATGCAATAGATATAAGTGAAATTAGAACAGAGGCAGATCTTAGAAGAATTCCGCTCACTACAAAAGAAGACCTTCAAAATTATAATGAAGATTTTTTATGTGTATCGGAAGAAGAGGTTATAGATTATGTAACTACCTCGGGAACCTTAGGAAATCCTGTAAATTTTGCGCTAAATGAAAATGATCTAGAAAGATTAGCAGAGAATGAAAGACAATCTTTTGAGATGATAGGGATGCTTAAAGGAGATAAAGTGCAAATCACAACTACTTTAGATAGAAGATTTATCGCCGGCATGGCTTACTTTTTAGGCCTTAGAAAGTTAGGGGCTGGAATTATTAGAACAGGAAGCGGATTGCCACATTTACAATGGGATTCTATTTTGAGATTTAAACCTAACTACCTAGTTGCCGTGCCTTCTTTTCTCCTGAAAATGATAGAATATGCACAGGCAAATTCTATAGATTATAAAAACTCTTCTGTTAAAGCTGCTGTTTGTATTGGAGAGCCATTAAGGGATCAGCACAATAATCTAAATGCTTTAGGCAAAAAGATTACCCAACTTTGGGATATCGAATTGTTTTCTACCTATGCCTCTACAGAAATGGCTACCTCCTTTACAGAATGTGTATATCATACAGGTAACCATATTAAACCTGAGCTTATTTATACGGAAGTGCTAGATGAATCCGGCAATCCAGTAAAAATTGGAGAAATTGGAGAGTTAGTAATAAGTACATTACAAGTACAAACTATGCCTTTATTGCGGTTTGCTACCGGAGATCTTGTAAGTTATATAGCAGATATATGTGAATGTGGTAGAAATTCGATGCGATTGAGCCCGGTATTAGGGAGAAAGAAACAACACATAAAATATAAAGGCACTAGTTTATATCCGCAACATATTATAGACGTTCTCATAGGAGAAGTATTGATTCCCAACTTCATTATTGTTGTTCAAAAAGATGAAGTAGGTATGGATCTTCTTAGCATAAAACTAGCTGATACTATTTCTGAAAAAGAAATAGCGGTATTAAGACAAGGCTTTCAAACCAGTTTACAAGTAATCCCTGAAATAGTGTTAGTAAACGAAAAGGAACTAAATAAACTTAAACATCCGGTTGGAAGCAGAAAGCCAGTACTATTTCTCGATCTGCGAACTACTGAGATATAATAGTTGTCATCAAGATATTTCCACAGGCTCCAAATGACGAACTTTTGTCATCCCGGATAAGGAGAAATCTTTAGATATTTGCAAATTCTCACACTTTTTTGCAAACAAGAACAATTTTATCTTCATTAAAATTTGTGGTAAAAAATAGGTAGTGATCACCACCATCTTCTAATTTTAATTCCTTTCTGATCTCCGAAACTGAACGTTGGAAGTTGCGTGTAGTAACGTTCGCTTTTTTTAGTTTTAAAGTTCGCTTCAAGGTTTTTTTGTGATATGGTAAGATATTCAAGATCTCAAAGCTTCTACCTGGAAATGCTTTTAATTCTTCGGAGGTATATAAATGTGAATTACTATGTAATTTAAATGTTCCGGTTTCCTCGGCTAAAACTCTAAATAAACCACTCTTCATAATAGCTGCATTAGGCTCATATAAGTATTTTAGAGGAAGTTTAAAATCGTAACTAGCCTGTGCTCCAACTAGAATACTTTCCAAAATCTGAGTATCCTTTTTGGTAATATTTACAGTTTTGATCTTAATCTCGCTGGATATATTTCTGTTAAGTACCCATAAAAGTTCTTTAACCTCGTTGTTTACAGCTATTATATGAATAGCAATTACCTTTCTAAACTCATTTATTCCTAAGGAAATATCCAATAAGGGAGAGGTTTTTACCAGAATATTCCCTGCTTTGCTAAAAAGAAATTTCAAATTTAAAGGAACATTTGGCGTACAGTGTTCCAGTAAAAAAACCTTCCCACCATGATCGTCCCTTCTTGTCGGATCTATATAGATCCAATCTATTTTTTCTGAAGTATTTTCTAAATAAGACAGTCCATTAACTGAAAATGTATCAATATTAGTAGCTCCTAAAACATGGAAATTGTGAGAAGCAAGTTCTGAAAGCTCAGCATCCAATTCACAATGAATCACTTTTTTAAATCTTTTAGCAAAATAAAGATCATCTATTCCAAAACCGCCGGTAATATCTACCAAAACTTCTCCTTCAATTAACTCGCTCTTATATTTAGCTGTTATTTCGGATGAAGTTTGTTCAAGATTTAAATTGTGAGGAAAAAGAATGCCTTCAGTTTTAAACCAAGTGGGCAGTTTACTCTCTGCTCTTATTAATCCTAAGATCTGAGTTGCTAATTCTTGAATGGATATCACTTTAAATGGCGAGCCCTTAAGAATTAGTTTACTTATATCCTTTCTAAGATTATCCTGAATGAATTGCTGTACCTCTGGATTTAAGATTGCCTTGTTCAAGCGCTTTGGTTTTAGAGGTCTCTGGTAAGCCTTTTAACTATCTTATATTCGCTTAAAGATTCCTTTGCAATCACTTTTAAAGCCGTGTAAAATGGAACCGCTACCACCATCCCAATAATTCCAAATAAGAGTCCTGCAATTAATATGATTAGAAATATCTCTAAGGGATGCGAGCGCACACTTGCTCCAAATATCAAGGGCTGACTTATTAAGTTATCTATTAATTGAGAAATTCCATAACCTGCCATTACAAATAACAGTTTTGGAAGAATGATTACTTGGAAATCTGCACCCAAATTACTAGAGATCACAAATAAAGCCATTAAGATTCCAGCAAAAATAGGCCCTAGATAAGGAACTAAATTCAAGATTGCGCAGATGAATGCTATAGCAAGTGGATTGGTTATTTCAAAAATGGTGAGCAAAAGATAATACAGAATAAAAAGCACGAATACTTGCATGGTTAGACCCACAAAATATCTTGATAATAGGATCTTAATCTTATTAAATACACGTTGAAACTTATCTTCTTCTCCTTTATTTGCAAATACTAAGATGCTATTAAGCATTAATTTACTATCCTTCAACAGAAAGAATGAAATGAACATTATAGAAAAAATAGCAATTAAGGTGGCTCCTAAAATTCCAAAAACACTATTTAAAAATTTTGGAATAAGGTTAACATCGAAACTTTGAACAAGTTCACTCTGCTTTAAGCTTTCCATTAGATTAATATCCTCAACACCCAAATAATCATTTATTTGTTGATTCATCAAATTAATATCGCTCTTAAAAGCTTCAACATCAATCTGACCTAAGTGATGACTCTGTTCTATAACTATAGGTACAAAAACCAAGATGATACCAATAAACATTAGCAGTACAAATAGCAATACAATAAGCACTGCCGCCAAGTTGGGAATCTTTAATCTGGATCTTAGAAAAATAACAACAGGTCGCCCAATCAGAGATATAACTCCAGCAATAGCGATATAAACTAATACAGATTGAATTTTAAACAGGAAGAATAATAAAAGAAAAATTCCGAAGAGAATCCCTAATGCTCTTAAAATTCCGTAAGAAAAGTTTTTTGCGTTCACTCGGTAAAGATATTATTTCTGATGAAAGGTATGAAAGGTTTTTGAAAATTCGTACAAAGCAATTCCAGCAGCTTGAGAAACGTTCATGCTACTATTGTTACCAAACATGGAAATATGGAGTTTTGTAGGTACGGTTTCAAGTACTAATTTACTTATACCATGCCGTTCATTGCCTATAATTAAAAGGATCTTTGTCTTTTTCGTGAGTTTATAATCTTCCAAAGCACAACTATCTGAAGTAATTTCTAAGGCAAAAGGAGTGTAGCCACTTTCCCTATATTTTTCGATAACCGTTATTATTTCCTCTTCAAAACTGTAGGAAACTGTTTCAAAAGTATTGCGGGCTGTTCGTTTTAGTCTGTTGCTTTTAATATTTATTGGAGTTCCAGTAAAGATGATCTTTTCAATATTAAAAGCATCTGCCAGTCTAAATAAGCTTCCAATATTTGCCTCACCAGTAATATTATCTGCTAAGATAACAATAGGAAACTTTTCATTTAATTCGGAATGGGTACTGTGATCTAATTGTATGCTCAATTTTCGAATGTGTATTTTATAATATTGGCACCCATTTTTAAGGCTTTCAGTCTAACTTCTGGAGAATCATTGTGCACTGCTGCATCCTCCCAGCCATCACTAAGATCGCTTTCAAAGGTGAATAATAAGATAAGTCTATCCTCCTCAAATAATCCAAAAGCTTGGGGAGGCAGGCCGTCATGTTCGTGAATTTTGGGTAATCCATTTGGAAATTGGAATACTGAACGGAAAATAGGGTGCGTTGCAGGTAATTCCTGAAGTTCTTTGTTTGGAAATACTTTTTTTAATTCAGCCCTAATATATTTATTCATTCCATAATTATCGTCTATATGAAGAAAACCACCGCTTAATAAGTAATTTCTAAGATTTTGAGATTCTTCGGCACTAAAGAACACATTTCCATGACCTGTCATATGTACAAATGGATATTGAAAAATATCTGTGCTTCCTGGAGAAACAGTTTCCGGTTTTTCTTTAATAGCTGTACGAATATTTGTATTGCAGAATTTTATAAGATTTGGGAGTGCCGTTGGATTTGCGTACCAATCTCCACCACCTTGATATTTTAATAATGCGATTTCTTGACTGGTCATTTTTAAACCAAACAGCACAAATAGTAATAGTATCAAACTTTTTATCATCGCTTAAGATTCTTCATTTAATAAGGCAACGGTATGACAAGCAACAATGGCCGCGGTTTCTGTACGCAGTCTAGTATTTCCCAAACTTACAGGATGCCATCCATTATTCAAAGCCAGTTCAATCTCTTCTGAAGAAAAATCACCTTCAGGCCCAATAAGTATAACGGTAGGTTCTCCTGTATTTAAACTTTTCTTCAACGATTTTTTATCTTTTCCGTCTTCACAATGTGCAATGAATTTTGTTCCTTCAGGCGTATCCGTAATAAATTCTGATAGTCTAACAGGCTGATTAAGTTTGGGCAGGCTATAATGTAAAGATTGCTTCATTGCACTTTGCAAGACCCGTTCAAAACGTTCGGTTTTCACCTTCTTACGTTCGCTATGATGGCAAATTATCGGTGTGATCTCCATTACTCCAATTTCGGTTGCTTTTTCCAAGAACCACTCGTAGCGGTCGTTCATTTTTGTTGGAGCAACAGCCATATGCAGATAATATTTAGGTCTTTCTTCCTCATGAACGTCAATTACTTTTGCTATGCATTGTTGTGCGGTGATCAGAGTTAATTCAGAAACAAACAAAAAACCTTTGCCGTTGGTAATATGCAAAAGATCACCCTCCTTTTTGCGCAATACTTTAACTATATGTTTACTTTCCTCGCGAGGAAATATGATTTGTTGAGTCGCTTCTGCTATATCTGGATGATAAAATAACTGCATCTTCTTAAATTTTATAACGTGCTTGAGCGGTTACTGAAAGATCTGTAAATTCTTTTGCTAAGTACTTATAATAACCAACAATTCCAATCATCGCTGCATTATCTGTAGTATATTCAAATTTAGGCACATAAGTTTTCCAACCATATTTACCTTCAGCTTCTTTTAAGGCTTTTCTTATCCCACTATTTGCAGATACTCCACCACCAATAGCTATCTGATTGATCCCTGTTTGCTTAACCGCTTTTTTCAGTTTATCCATCAATATCTGAATTATGGTATATTGAATAGAGGCACAAATATCGTTTCTATTCTCTTCTATAAAGTTCGGGTTTTTTTTTACTTGTTTCTGAATAAAATAAAGAACTGCGGTTTTTAATCCACTGAAGCTAAAGTCTAAACCTCCCACTTTTGGTTTGGTAAATGGAAATGCTTTGGGATTACCTAGTTGTGCATATTTATCTATAAGAGGTCCGCCAGGGTAGGGAAGTCCCATGATTTTTGCACTTTTATCGAATGCTTCCCCAACAGCATCATCTATTGTCTGGCCAATAACTTCCATTTCAAAATGACTAATCACTTTAATTATTTGGGTATGTCCACCACTAATGGTCATTGCCAGGAACGGAAATTCAGGAATATCATAATTTTCTTCCTTTATAAAATGTGCCAAAATATGAGCTTGCATATGATTCACTTCTATTAAAGGAATGTTAAGACCAAGGGAAAGAGATTTTGCAAAAGAGGTGCCAACTAATAAAGATCCCATTAAGCCTGGACCCTTTGTAAAGGCAATTGCAGATATCTCTTTTTTGTCGATATTTGCCTTGGTGATTGCTTGATGTATCACTGGAACTATATTTTGTTGATGTGCTCTAGAAGCGAGTTCGGGAACAACACCACCATATTTTTGATGCACCTCTTGAGTGGCAACAATATTAGATAATAAAGTGTCGTTTTTTAGTATAGCGGCGGCAGTATCATCACATGAAGATTCGATAGCCAGAATGTATATATTTTGGGAAGCCATTAAGAAAAGATAGGCATATAAATTGTTAATATTGTCTACAAAGTTAAAACATAAAAGCGTATCAAAAAATTCTTGAAAATACTTATTAGAATAGTGGTCGCACTACTATTGTTTTTCGTTTTTTTATTGATTTTATTTTCAATACCCGCCGTCCAAACTTCGGTAGCAAAAAGGATTACAAGTTCCATTCAGGAACGATCCGATGTGGATGTATCTGTTGGGAGAGTTAGTTTTTCATATTTTGGGAAGGTTAAATTAAATGATGTTCTCGTAAAAGATCATCATGATAGTACTTTACTAAAGATAGACGAATTTAGAACCTCCATTTTAGGGGTCTCTAATTTAATAGCAAATAATCCCAATCTGGGGAGTTCCACGGCTGAAGGTTTCACTTTAAAGATGAAACGCTACAAAGGAGAAAAGTCAGATAATCTTAGTATTCTACTCGATAAACTAAAGACTGAGACTACAGGAGAACCAAAACAATTTAAACTTTCTGTTAGAGATATCTTTATTTCTGAAGGTTATTACAGTTATATAGACGAAAATTTAACCAGTCCAGAGATCGTTATCTTGGATAAACTAGAACTTCAAGCAGAATATTTAGATGTTTTAGATCAAAATTTTAAAATTAATATAAACTCCTTGCAGGCTGAAGAGGGCCGTGGGTTAGATATTAGAAATTTAAGAACAAATTTTTCGTACTCACCTACAAATATGACATTAAATTCCCTTTTTCTAACTACTCCATATTCAAATTTAGAGGGAAGAATTGAAATGAATTACACCTTAGATGATTTTTCAGATTTTCTAAATAAGGTCAAGTGGAAAATTAAATTGGTAGATTCTAACATCTCTACAAACGATCTTGTAAATTTTTACGCTCCTTTCGGGAGTAATCAAAACCTATTTATATCTACTACACTAGATGGAACTTTAAATTATTTTACTTTAAAGGATTTGGAATTAAGAGGAATGGATAGGAGTAATATCGATGGTTTGGTAAGTATTAAAGGAGCTTTTTCTGAAGGAATGGAAGACTTTAAACTTATCGGAAATTTTAATGAATTAGCTACTAATTATTACGATCTAATAAATCTATTACCAACTATACTTAAACCAAAATTACCTTTAACCCTAAGAGAATTCGGGAATTTAAGATTAACCGGAAAAACGGTTGTTACCAAGAATTCTCTGAATGCAGATGTTTTTATAAATACACAACTGGGAAGTGTGAAAGCCGATATTATAATGAATAATATTAGCAGCGGCAACGATGTAAGCTATAAAGGTAATCTGGTTTTTAATCAGTTTAACATTGGTAGGTTGTTAGATAATAAGGAACTTGGAAAGACAAGTTTAAACCTAAACATCAACGGGAATGGCTTTACTGCCGCTTCGTTAAACACTCAGGTGCGTGGTAAGATCTCCCGACTTAATTTTAAAAATTACACTTATTCGGATATTACTATTTTAGGTACTGTGAGAAATTCTGTTTTTAACGGAAATTTTATCTCAAATGACCCAAATTTCAAATTGGAATTTAACGGCTTGGTAGATATTTCTCAAAATGTGAATGTATACGATTTTCAAGCTTCGGTAGCCTATGCAGATCTTCATACGTTAAATTTCATCTCAAGAGATAGTACGGCTATTCTAAAAGGAGATATCCTAATTAATATGAAAGGAGATAATCTGGACAACCTTGCAGGAAAGATCTTATTGCTGAATACTTCTTATCAAAATGAAAATGATCTCTATTACTTTGATGATCTTGAAGTAAATTCAACTTTCGATTCGACTGGAGTTAGAACATTAGCCGTTAATTCGCCAGATGTTATTAATGGAAAGGTTACAGGTAAATTTAAGATTTCAGAAGTAGGGCCGCTTATTACCAATTCTATAGGAAGTATCTACACCAATTATCGCCCAAGAATTACCACTACAGATCAATATATGGAATTCGATTTTGACATTTATAATAAAATTGTAGAAGTTTTTTATCCGGAAATTACTCTTGCACCAAATACCTATGTGAGAGGAAGAGTAGAATCGGATGAATCTGAATTTAAATTAACCTTTAAATCTCCTAAAATTGAAGCATTTGGGAATATGATGAAGGACATCAATATTCAGGTAGATAATAATAACCCAATCTATAATACCTATGTGGAAGCCGATAGCGTTTCTACTAAATATTATAATTTTTCTGAATTCAGTTTAATTAATGTGACCCTTCGCGATACCTTATTTATTCGATCTGAATTTCAAGGAGGCAAGAAAAATAATGATGTCTTCAATTTAAATTTTTATCATACGATAAACGAGGATAACAAATCGGTAGTCGGAATTCAGAGGTCCGATGTAAAATTCAAAGAGAATATTTGGTTCTTAAATGAAACCGATAACAAGAATAATAAAATTGTATTTGATAATAGTTTTAACACTGTGTTTATAGATTCCTTAGTATTAAGTCATAACCAGGAATTTATCCGACTTAACGGAACATTAAGAGATACCACTTATAAAGATTTCAAAATTGCTTTTGAAGATGTAGATATAGGAAAGATCACACCAGATTTGGATAGCCTGGACCTTGCAGGTACTTTAAATGGTAAACTTAATTTACTTCAGGAAAAAGGTGCGTATTATCCTAATACATCTTTAATCATTCAAGATCTTAGTGTTAATGAAAATTTACTTGGGACCCTCAAATTAGATGTAGATGGAAATGGAGATCTTTCTTTCTATAATATAGATGCTACTTTAACCAATAAGGGATTTGAATCTTTAAACGCAAAAGGTGGAATAAATGTTGGAAATAAACCAACTATAGATCTGGATGTAGATCTCAGAAAGTTCAATATGGCTGCCTTTAGTGCTCTGGGAAGAGATGCAATAGACAATATTCGAGGTCTAGCGTCTGGAGAAGCAAAGGTTAGCGGGAATTATAAGAATCCAGATATTACCGGGAAATTAGAGTTAGAAAAAGCAGGATTGCGAATCCCTTATCTTAATGTTGATATAGATTTTAAGGATAATGCGATTGTAAATCTTACCAAACAGCAATTTAATTTTGATAATATCGATATTGTAGATACTAAATACAATACCTCTGGGGTGCTGGATGGCATTATTTCTCATAAGAATTTTAAAGAATGGTTTCTTGATCTAAATGTTACAAGCGATAGATTATTAGTTTTAGATACTGAAGCTACCGAGGATGCCTTGTATTATGGAACGGCTTTTATTGATGGTTTTGCCAGTATAAAAGGACCAACAGATGAGTTGGTGATAGATGTGAATGCATCTACGGCAAAAGGAACTATTTTTAAGATTCCACTTAATGATACCGAATCTATCGGCGATAATTCATATATCCATTTTTTAAGTCCTGAAGAAAAAGCATCCAGACTTGCAGGAAATCCAATAGTAATACCAGAAGTAAAAGGTTTGGAATTAAATTTTGATTTGGATATTACAAATGATGCAGAAGTAGAAGTAGTTGTAGATCAAACCAGCGGAAGTACACTGCGCGGGCGTGGAGCCGGTAACTTATTATTAGAGATCAATACCAATGGAAAATTTAACATGTGGGGAGATTTCGTGGTGTATCAAGGGGTTTATAATTTTAAATACGCAGGACTGGTACAAAAGGTTTTTCAGGTAAGATCTGGTAGTAGTATTAACTGGGATGGAAATCCAACACAAGCACAATTAGATGTAAGTGCGGTGTATGAAGTAAATGCCAACCCTGCTGTTCTTTTAGAGAATCCTTCAATTAATAGAAAGATCCCAGTAGAAGTGGTGATCCTGCTGCAAGGTCAAATAGCTCAACCAGATATAACATTTAATGTTGAATTTCCTAACGCAAGTTCTGTAGTTCGTTCTGAATTGGAATATAGAATAAGCGACCGTGCCAGTAGAGAATTACAGGCGTTATTTCTTGTTACTCAAGGTTCCTTTTATAGCGAATTTGCTATTGGTCAAAATGCTATAACAGGAAATCTAGTGGAACGAGCGTCTTCCTTGGTGAATGATATTTTTGCAGATGAAGATGGTAAATTCCAGGTAGGTGTAAATTATGTGCAAGGAGATAGAACTCCAGATCAGCAAACTGTAGATAGATTTGGACTTACACTATCTACGCAGATCACTAACAGAGTATTAATAAATGGGCAAGTTGGAGTTCCGGTAGGTGGCGTTACCGAATCTATTATTGTGGGGGATGTAGAGATAGAATTCTTACTTAATGAAGATGGAACGCTAAGAGCTAAGGTTTTCAATAGAGAGAATAACATTCAATTTATTGGAGAAGAAATAGGATTTACACAAGGAATAGGACTTTCTTATTCTGTTGATTTTGATACCTTCAAAGAGTTGATAAGAAAGATCTTGAACAAGCAAATAGTTAAATCTGTTGAAGAAAAAGAACAGGAAGAATCTGCTAAATCTCTGGCTCCAGATTATATAGTTTTCCCAAAGCAATAATTTCCCTAGACTTTTAGAAATTAAATTCTGGTTAAATAAGTGTAAGCTTCATTACATTTAAAAATATACTTTGTAATTTTAAGAATAAAGAGATCTACATGAGCACTACTATAAAACGAATTGGGGTTATGACCTCAGGGGGAGATTCCCCGGGAATGAATGCAGCAATTAGGGCTGTAGCAAGAGCTTGCGCTTATTATAATATTCAATGCGTTGGATTTTATCGTGGATTCCAAGGAATGATTGAAGGTGATTATGTAGAAATGGATGCTCGTAGTGTGCGGAATATTATTTCCCGTGGTGGCACTATTTTAAAGTCTGCCAGATCTAAAGAATTTTTAACTTCAGAAGGTCGGAAAAAAGCAGCTGTTAATTTAAAGGAGGCTAAGGTGGATGCTATGATCTTGATTGGTGGAGATGGAACTTTTCGAGGAGGACAAGTGTTTAGCCAAGAACACGGAATACCTGTAGTTGGAGTGCCGGGAACCATAGATAATGATATCTCCGGAACAGATTATACCATTGGATACGATACCGCTTTAAATACGGTTGTAGAAGCTATAGATAAAATTAGAGATACTGCAAGTTCCCATAATAGGCTTTTCTTTGTTGAAGTAATGGGAAGGGATGCTGGATTTATCGCCTTGAATAGTGGGATCGGGGCTGGTGCAGAGGAAATATTGATCCCAGAGGAAGATCTAGGTCTAGAAAGGCTTTTACATTCGCTAGAACGCAGTAGAAAATCTGGTAAGACTTCAAGTATTGTAGTAGTTTCTGAAGGGGATAAGATTGGAAAAAATGTATTTGAACTTGCAGAATATGTGTCCAAAAATTTGCCAGATTACGATTCCAAAGTTACAGTTCTAGGACACATTCAGCGAGGTGGCAGTCCTAGTTGTTTTGATAGGGTATTAGCAAGCAGACTCTGTGTAAAAGCTGTTGAGTTATTGCTGGAAGGGAAAAAGAATATTATGGTAGGATTTGTAAATAATAGTATTCAAGACTGCACTTTAGAGAACGCATTAAAAACAAAACACAACATTAATAAGGATCTCTTAAAAACATCAGATATTTTATCTACTTAAATCATGATAATAGCTATCATTGCACACAATGGGAAGAAACCTGAAAGGGTTCAGTTTTTAAATAAATACAAGGACAGGTTTCATTTAAACCATATTTAATTGCAATAGGCACTACAGGAACCCGTGCAGAAGAGTGGGATTTAAAGTTGAAAAACTATTATCTGGTCCAATGGGTGTGGATGCTCAAATTGCTACTCCCTTAGCGGATGGAAAAATAAATATAGTAATCTTCTTTAGAGATCTTTTAGATAAGCATCCACACGAACCTTGTTATTTTATGCTGATGTATAGTTGCGAGGTACATAATTTACCTTTAGCTACAAATCCTGCAGCAGCGGGCATGTTCATGAAGGCTATTTAGATGCGATCACACTAATTTCTACATTCACAAATTTAGGTAAGTTTGCAACTTCTACCGTTTCTCTAGCGGGAGCAGTTTCGGCATTAAAGTAACGGGCATAAACTTCATTGATCTTTGCAAAATTATGCATATCGCTAATAAATATTGAAGATTTTAAAACGTTCTCAAAGGTCATTCCTGCCTCAGTTAGAATAGCCTTTAAATTTTCCATGACCAATTCTGTTTCTTCTTGAATCGAACTTGTAACTAGTTCTCCAGATTTCGGATCTATGGCAATTTGTCCAGAAGTATAAAGCATATCGCCTTTTAAAACCGCTTGATTGTAAGGACCTATTGGAGCCGGAGCATTGGAGGTATTTATTATTTTTTTCATGCTAATTAATTTTAATTATAAATTTCTGTCTGGTTCTCTGCGTTTATCATATTTAATATCGCTTAAAACTGATGATTTAATTCCTATAAAGAAATTCCAAGAACTTCTTTCGCTAAACGGTATCCAGTTAAAGCTCATTCTCCAACTATCCAGATCTCGCTGAAATCTTAACTGTGTATAAGTAAAACCACGATCTTTAATATCATATCCGGAGGAAGCACCAATTACCCATTTAGGAGCAATCTCTATATCTCCCGAAAACATAATGGAGTGAGAAGATATTTCACTTTGCCTCACATTATTGCTATAGGTCATAGTATATGCCAACCTTAGATCCCACGGAATTTTATAGTTATACCATTCATTTTTCTTTTCTTCCTCTCCCTCTTTATCAAAAACATCTTCTTCATCTTGGAAATTTCCATCTAGATCCGTGGCTTTTCCAAAGAGATCATCTGGGCGCCCACCGCTTCTAAAAGTTTCGTTATCCTGCTTGTCCTTGTTTTCTGTTCCTTTTTCAAAATCTTTACTGGAGAATGCATAACCAAAACTCACATTTGCCGATGTCATTCTAAATAGACTTCCACCATTATTGATGTTTAACTTATCTACACGCCTGTTGTTATTATCCAACGCATAGATATCTAAATTGGCACCTAGATTTATATCCAATTTATTTTCTACAATTGGAATACTTCCTCTTAAGCTTATTGGCGATAAACGCAAAGAATCTGTAGACAAGCTATAAGCGGTGCTTACACTAAAATTATTAAGTAATTTAATTTTCTTTGCCTCTAAAGCAGTGCTATCTCTATCTCTAACCTTAGCTTCTAAGGTGTTACTTATAGATAGACCAATGGAGCTAGAAAACAATTGACTGGGAGTGCCATATAAGGAGCCTTGAAATCTGGTATAATCTACAATTTGATTTTGACTTGGATTTAAATTATCAACAATTTCATATTGATCATAGTATTTCTCAAAAGAAGGATTATAGTTATAACTAATCGATGGCCTCATTACATGCCGAATGGCTTGGATCTTCTTATCCTTTCCAAAATTCATCATTCCATAGACGGTTGTTCCAATACCTGTGCTAAAATTGTAAGTTCTAAATGAATCAAAACCCTCTATAGTATCTATAACTACTTTTCTGTTTATTTGATCGTAAGACCTTTCAAATGTTTTGAATATCCAATTTTCTTGGTAATTAGCATTAGCACTTACGCTTAAATTACTGAAGTATTTAAAGTTGGTAGAAATAGGAATGGTATGCTGTGCTCCAAAATTTGCATCTCTAAACATTTCAGGCTTTAAAAATAAAGAATCGAAGGTTTGTATTCTATTTTCTCCTCTAAAATTATATTGAAAGTTGATGTTTTCGATCAAGCCTTTTTTAGCTCCTAATTTTGGGGCTAAAGGGAATATCCTGGAAACACTTCCTTGTACAGTTGGCAACGTCATGTTAATTGCTCCTGTGTTACTGTTTTGGGTATGAGTTGCAGCGATGCTTAGATTAACTTGCGGTTCTCCCGGAAATGTTTTGGAATAGGAAACAGAGGAACTTAAGGTGTTATTTAAAAAGTTTGCTGTGTTGGTTTGATTAATGGATTGTTGATAATAATTGCTACTTCCTAGGTTTACAGATGCCGAAAATCTGGAATTTGGACTAGATTTAGTATCCTGGGAATGGCTCCATTGAAAATTATAAACAGAGCTTTGTGTAAAGTCTGGAAAACCTCGTTCACTGTTTAGTAAATTTTCATATCTAAAATTTACATTCCCTCGAAATCTATAGCGCAAAGCATAACTAGATTGCAAGCGTAAACCGTAACTCCCATTGGTATAATAATCTCCCAAGGCCAAAAGATCTACATAATCACTTATCGCAAAATAATACCCCCCATTTTGCAAACTATAACCTCTGTTATTACTTTGTCCGAAAGATGGAATAATAAATCCTGAGGTTTCTTCTTCAGTTAACGGGAAATATCCAAATGGCAAACCTAAGGGAGTGGGTACATCTGCGATATACATATTTACCAATCCAGTTACGATCTTCTTTTTCGGAACAAATTTTATTCTTCTTGCGTAGAAATAATAGTCAGGATCTTCTTCATTTTCAGAAGTAGTAAATTTCACATTTTGCATGAAGTAAACCGAATCGTTTTCTCGTTTAGTCACTTCTCCTCTTACTTTAAAGGCTCCTTCTTCGGTTCTGGAATTATAAACCAAAGCCTTTTTAGATTTAAAATTGAAGCGAATTGAATCTGGCTTAACCGTATTTTGAGCTTGAGTGAAAACGGGTTTCTGCGAATAATTACCTAAGGAGTCAGGAATTCCATATGCATAAACTTCATTTTTTTCATTGTCTAAAATAATAAGTCCTGCGTTTATAACCATATCCCCATAAGTAATCTGAGCCTGATCATATAGGTACATCCTATTTTCTCTCGGACTCAATCTCATGTAATCTTCAGCTTTATAAGCTACTACATCTGTTAGAAGGCTCGGTTTCTTCTTAACAGAATCTATTTGTATAGGGTTGGAAATGAGTTTAGTAGTAGAAATGCTTAAAGAATCTGCAACGGTAACCGTGCTATCTCTTTGCGCATTTATACGAACTTCCTCAGAAGGTTTTTTTTCCTGTGCTTGAGATAACACTGGAATTATCAGCATTATAACAAATGAAAAAAGAATATAAAGTGAGTTTGTCCGCAATGCTATAAGTGCTATTTTTGTAAAGAATGGCTTGCTTTTTGAATAGTCAAAATTACATATATTTTTTTAGCTTCCTTTTGGGAAATTAAAAAAATAAGTCATTAAAATAAATGCCCTAACCGAATCGTTAATTTAATATGAAAACGAACCTACTTAAAGTCTTAATATTATTAGTAACAGGAGTATTAATTACCGCCTCTACACCACCTAACCAAAATAACACCGCAAAATCTAAATTTGTGGTTGTGTTAGATGCCGGACATGGCGGAAAGGATCCCGGGAATAGGGGAGGAGGATTTCAAGAAAAGGATATTGCACTTAGCATTATTCTTAAAATAGGAGCAGAGCTTGAAAAAAATAAAGATTTTAAAATAATTTATACACGAGATTCCGATGTTTTTATCCCTTTAGATAAGCGTGCAAAAATAGCAAACGATGCAAATGCAGATCTTTTTGTTTCTGTGCATTGTAATTCACATAGTTCTCAGGCTTATGGAACAGAAACTTTTGTTCTTGGTTTAAGAAGGAGTAGTGATAATTTGGAAATCGCTAAACGTGAGAACTCCGTTATCTACCTGGAGGAGGATTACGAAGTTACTTATAATGGTTTCGATCCAAATTCCCCTGAATCCTCTATAGGCATGACCATTATGCAAGAAGAATACCTAGATCAGAGCATCTTATTAGCAGATTTTGTTCAGAAAAAATTCACTAATGAACTTAAACGAAACAATAGAGGTGTTAAGCAAGATGTGTTTTTAGTGCTGCGAGAAACTTTTATGCCAAGTGTATTAATAGAAACCGGATTTTTAACTAATAAAGAAGAAGGCCCATTTTTAAATAGTACTTCGGGACAATCTAAAATGGCAGATGCAATCGTAGAGGCTATTAATGATTACAGCCACAGTATTAACCTTTCTGTGTTGGATAATTTGGAAAAAAATGCTCCTGCAGAGATAACTGTTAAGCAAGGGAAGATTGAAGAGTTCAAGGATAGCTATAATGGGATCACGTTTAAAGTACAATTAGCGGCAAGTACAAAAAAGCTTGAGCCAAAATCTTCCAACTTTAAAGGTTTAACCCCAGTTTTTAGAGAAAAAGAAGGAAAACTTTATAAGTATTATTATGGTGCAACTTCCAGTTATTCCCAAATTCAAAGTTTACATAATGAAGCTAAAACCAAAGGATATAAAACAAGTTATTTGGTAGCTTTTAAGGATGGAGAGAAGATTACCGTTAATGACGCGTTAAAATCGCAGGGGAAATAGCACTACTTTCCTATATTTATTTCTAAATTTGTACGTATTCTAAAAAAAATTACATTTGAAATATTCTAGAGAGGTTAAAACTGGTATTCTGGCTGTAATAGCCATTGTAATATTAATATTTGGGTATAGTTTTCTTAAAGGTAAAAATCTCTTGGACTCAAGCCGCAAATTTCATGCGGTATATGCCGATGTAGAAGGACTCTCACAATCTTCTGCGGTAACTATTAACGGTTTAAAAGTAGGACAGGTAAATAGGATCGATTTTTTAGACAATACCGGAATTCTTCTGGTAACATTTAGTGTAGATAGCGATTTTCAATTTTCTAAGAATAGTTTAGCTCAAATTTATGGAGGTGGACTCATTGGAGGAAAATCTTTGGCAATTGTTCCAGATTACGAATCTAGGATTATAGCAAAGACTGGTGATACCTTACCAAGTGATATAGAAGAAGGGATCATGGAATTAGTAAATGAAAGACTAACGCCGCTTCAAGTAAAAGTGGAAAGAGTTATTGTTAGTGCCGATTCGTTGCTTACAGCTTTTAATGAGGTTCTTAACCCTGAAACAAGAAATAACATTGCCGCAACCTTCGATGATCTATCAGAAACAGTGCGATCTTTTAAGAACACTGCTACTTCCTTAAATGGAATTGTTGCTGGGAATTCTGAAAAACTTGATAGAACCTTTACTAATTTAGATGAAATGTCTGGGAACTTCAATAAATTTTCAGATACACTTGCACAGGTTGATCTAAGCGGAATGACCAAAAATTTAGAAAATGTTATTGCAGATTTTGAACAATTGTCTAGTAATTTAAATGATGGTAAAGGAACTGCAGGGAAGCTTCTTAATGATGATAAAGTTTATAACAACCTGGATAGAGCTACTAAACAGTTAGAAGAGTTACTTCAAGATCTTAAATTGAATCCTAAACGATATGTTCATTTTTCCTTATTCGGTAAAAAACCAGAATCGTATCAACCTCCAAAAGATTCTTTAAAATAGAATAACTTATGCAACTTATTGCTCAAATTGCCTTTCTTGTCGTTCTAGTAGCGGGTATTGCCTTTTTTACTAAAAACATCCGACGCGTGATCCGAAACGTGAAATTAGGTAAAAAAATAGATCGTACCGATAAACCTGGTGAGCGTTTCGCTAAAATGGCACGTGTAGCTTTAGGTCAATCTAAAATGGTTAAAAAACCTTTTTCCGGCTTTCTTCATATTATTGTATACCTAGGTTTTATAATTATAAATATAGAAGTTCTTGAGATCATTATCGATGGAGTATTTGGAACTCACAGGATTCTTGCTTTTTTAGGATCTGGTTATAACTTTTTAATAGGAACCTTTGAAATATTAGCATTTCTGGTATTTGTTGGAGTTGTCATCTTCTGGTTAAGACGTAATGTTACCAATATCTACAGGTTTCTTGGAAATGAATTGAAAGGTTGGCCAAAGAACGACGCTAACTACATTCTTTATTTTGAAATGGTTCTAATGATACTTTTCATTACCATGAATGCAGCAGACCTTCAATTACAATTAAATGGTGTATATCATTATGCTCAAGAAAGCGGAGTGATCATGGGATCCTTTCCAATTAGTCAATTCTTATCCCCTTTATTTGAAGGACTTTCAGAAAGCACATTAATTATTATTGAGCGTACCGCATGGTGGCTTCACATAATTGGAATTCTTTTATTCTTGAATTATTTATATTATTCTAAGCATTTACATATTCTTTTAGCTTTTCCAAATGTTTATTTATCTAAACTTACTGTTCAAGGGAAATTTGATAATTTGGAAGCGGTTACCAATGAGGTTAAACTGATGATGGATCCAGATGCCGATCCTTATGCAATGCCTGAAGAAGGGGCTGAAGAGGAAGTGCCGGAAAAGTTTGGAGCATCAGATGTGATGGATCTTAATCAAGTGCAACTTTTAAATGCCTATACCTGTACCGAATGTGGTAGATGTACCGCAGAATGCCCAGCCAATCAAACCGGTAAAAAATTATCTCCTAGGAAGATAATGATGGATACCAGAGATAGATTAGAAGAAGTTGGAAATATTATTAATAAAAAAGGTAGTTTTGAAGATGACGGCAAGCAGTTGTTGGACAATTATATACTACGCGAAGAACTTTGGGCTTGTACTACATGTAATGCATGCGTCGAAGCTTGTCCTATCGGGATAGATCCACTTTCAATTATTTTAGATATGAGAAGATATTTGGTGATGGAGCAAAGCGCAGCCCCTTCAGATCTTGCTAATGCAATGACCAATATTGAAAATAATGGAGCGCCTTGGCCTTACAATCAGATGGATAGATTGAACTGGGCTAATGAAAAATAATAGTAAACCTATTATACAACTAAGATCACCTAAGTGTTTAAAATACCGAGCCTTATTTTTTTAAAAGGTATTATAATTTATAAAGATATTAAAAATGGCAGATGCAATTAAAGTTCCAACAATGGCAGAATATATGGCTCAAGGTAAAAAACCAGAAGTCTTATTTTGGGTAGGTTGTGCTGGAAGTTTTGATGATCGAGCTAAACGAATTACCAAGGCTTTTGTTAAATTATTGCATGAAGCAAAAGTGGATTTTGCAGTTCTAGGTACCGAAGAAAGCTGTACTGGTGATCCCGCAAAACGGGCTGGAAACGAATTTCTTTTCCAGATGCAAGCTGCAACAAATATTGAAGTGCTTAATGGCTACGAAATAAAAAAAGTAGTGACTGCTTGTCCTCATTGTTTTAATACCTTAAAAAATGAATATCCTGCATTAGGCGGAGATTATGAGGTAATTCACCATACCACTTTCTTAAAATCCCTGCTTGAAGAAGGAAGACTTAAGGTTGAAGGAGGAAAATTTAAAGGTAAAAGAATTACTTTTCATGACCCATGTTATTTAGGACGGGCAAATAATGTTTATGAAGCTCCAAGAGACTTACTTAGGAAATTGGAAGTGGAATTAATAGAAATGCGCAAGTGCAAGAAAAATGGACTGTGCTGTGGTGCTGGTGGGGGACAAATGTTCAAAGAACCTGAACCTGGAAATAAAGATGTGAACATAGAACGAACAGAACAAGCGATGGAGGTAAAACCAGATATAATTGCTGCTGGATGTCCTTTTTGTAATACAATGATGACAGATGGTGTTAAGAATAAAAATCAAGAAGGCAATATAGAAGTTATGGATGTTGCTGAAATGATTGCTAATGCACATGATCTTTAAACTAAATCTTCATCTAAATATTTGCATTTATTTAACGCAATAACTGGTAATTCACATTGTAATTTAGTGGTACTATATTTGAAGCTAAGCCTTTATTAAAGTAGCTTTGTAAAAATATAATCCCACAAAATATGTTTATACCCTTTTCAGATCTCCCAGACTCTTCCCGAGTATGGATATACCAATCTAACAGATCATTTTCAGATCAAGAACTTCAGGAAATAAACTCTAAATTAGAAGAATTCATCACTCAATGGACTGCACACGGTGCAGATCTAAAAGCTTCTTTCGATATTAAGTATAAACGCTTCATCACTTTAGCCTTAGATCAGAAATTAAATGCTGCAACTGGCTGTTCTATAGATTCTTCAGTAAAATTCATTCAACAATTGGAAAAGGATTATGATGTAGATCTTTTAGACAAGATGAATGTGAGTTACAAGCAAGGCGAGTTTGTAGCCTATAAAACTTTAACCGATTTTAGAAAGATGGCTAAAGAAAAAGCAGTGAGTAAAAATACTATAGTATTCAATAATTTAGTTAATACCAAAGCCGAATATCTTGAAGAATGGGAAGTTCCAGCATCTGACAGCTGGCATAATCGCTTTTTAAAATAAATATGTGAATGAAGATTCCCCAGTTTTATTCAATATTATTTCTTCTTTTCATTTGTGCTCTTCAAACTTCTAATGCTCAAAATAATAATCCGCTTATTTCGAAAGATTTCAAAGAGCAAAAGATTTGGGTAGATAGCATTTACAATTCCATGAGCCTTCAAGAAAAGGTTGGGCAATTATTTATGGTAGATGTTTTTTCTAATAAAGGAAAAAGAGAAATAGATAAGATTCGGGAAATGATTACCGAACAGCATATTGGTGGAATTATTTTCTCCAAGGGTGGTCCTCTGCAACAAGCTACTTTAAATAACGAATTTCAGGAGCTTGCAAAAACACCACTTTTAATTGGTATGGACGCAGAATGGGGTCTTGCCATGAGGCTTGACTCAACCTTTGCATTGCCATGGAATATGACCATGGGAGCTATTCAAGATCTTAAATTAATTGAAGAAGCCGGAGCCGCTATTTCTCGTAATTCCAAACGATTAGGTGTTCATATAAATTTTGCTCCAGTGGTAGATATCAATACTAATCCGGACAATCCAATAATTGGTAATCGCTCTTTTGGTGAAGAAAAGATAAATGTCACTTTAAAGGCGGTTTCTTTCATGAGAGGTATGCATAAGGAAGGAATTCTTTCCAGTGCTAAGCATTTCCCAGGACATGGAGATACCAAACGAGATTCTCATAAATTCCTACCCATAATTAACTTTTTAAAAGGAAGGCTAGACAGTGTAGAATTTTATCCTTTCAAAAAACTTATTGAGGAAGGGGTTTCCAGTATTATGATAGCTCATTTAAATGTACCAAGTTTAGAAGTTCAGGAAAACGTGCCCTCTTCATTATCCAAAAGCATAGTTACAGATCTACTGAAAAAGGAACTCAAATTCAACGGACTTGTATTTACGGATGCTTTGAATATGAAAGGAGCTTCCAATTATAAAAATCCGGGGGAGATTGATCTGGCTGCATTCATGGCAGGTAATGATATTCTATTGATGTCTGAGGATGTTAAGAAAGCTACAATAAAGATCTTGGATGCATATAATGATGGGACTATCACCGAAGAGCGTTTAGCACATTCGGTTAGAAAGATATTATTTACGAAATATAAGGCTGGATTAAATCATTATAAACCTGTTGAGAAAGATTATTTAATAGATGAACTTAATACTGTTAAGGATAAGGTTCTTTATGATAAACTAATAGAAAATGCGATCACTATCATAAAAAATGATGTTGGGATCATGCCTCTTAAAGAATTGGATACTAAAAGAATTGCCTACGTAAATTTTGGTGATGACGATGGTGCTCCTTTCTATTATCAACTTGCAAAATATGCAAAAGTAGATTGGGTTAAAGGGCATACCTTAAAAGAATTACTGGATAAATTAAAGGATTACAATCAAGTAATTATAGGATATCACAAATCGAATGCTTCACCGTGGGCAAAATATGCCTTTGATAAGACAGAACTAACTTGGATCCATGAAATAGCTCGAAATAATAGTACAATCCTAAATGTTTTCACCATACCCTATGCGCTCAGAGACCTTAATTCCAGTAGCAATTTGGAAGGAATTGTTGTGAGTTATCAAAATTCTAAGGCAGCTCAGGAGAAATCGGCTCAGATTATTTTTGGTGCTTTGGATGCCAAAGGAAGATTACCGGTAAGCATAAGTGAAGAATTTCCGGTAGGAACAGGTTATTACACCAAGAGCATCGATAGATTATCTTATGGCTATCCGGAAGCAGTTGGAATGAATTCGTATAAGCTTCAGAAAATAGATTCCTTAATTAATCGTGCTATAGATGAAGGAATGACGCCGGGAGTTCAGTTGGTAATTGCAAGAAAAGGAAAAGTGATCTTTCAAAGGAATGCTGGATATCACACTTATGATAAAAATATAAAAGTAACAGATTCCTCTTTATATGATCTAGCATCATTAACTAAGATCTTGGCTAGTTTGCCAATGATCATGGAGTTGGAAGAGGCTGGAGAACTTAAATTTAGTTCTAAATTGGGGGATCTCATGCCAATATTTAAAGGATCGAACAAGCAAAATATCAAGTTACAGGATATGCTTATGCATTATGCCCGACTAACGCCTTGGATCCCTTTTTACATCACTACACTAGATAGACAAACAAAACAAAGATCTAAGGACTATTATAGAGAAGAGCCTGCTATAGGTTTTAATTTAAGAGTTGCAGATAAAATGTATATGAGAGATGATATTGGAGACACCATCTTGAAAATTATAAGAGATAGCAAATTGGAACCAAAATTGGCTTATAAATACAGTGATCTTCCTTTCTATATCATGAAATATTTTATAGAAGATCATTATAATGAATCTCTAAGTACGCTAACAAAGGATCACTTTTATAATCCTTTAGGTGCAAGCACTATAACTTTTACGCCTTTAGATTATGTAGATTCTCATAGAATTGTTCCTACCGAAGAAGATAAACTATGGAGAAATCAGGAAGTTCTAGGGTATGTACATGATCAAGGCGCTGCGATGCAAGGTGGAATTGGTGGTCATGCAGGATTATTTAGCAATGCTATAGATGTTGCCAAAATCATGCAACTGTATCTTAATGGAGGAACCTACGGAGGAAAACGGTATTTTAAACAAGAGACGCTGGACAAATTTAACACCTGTTATTATTGTGAACAAAATGTAAGGAGAGGCGTTGGATTCGACAAACCACAATTAGGATCTTCCGGTCCAACTTGTGGCTGTGTATCTCTATCAAGTTTTGGCCATACCGGATTTACAGGAACTTTAGCATGGGCCGATCCCGATAAAGAAATAGTTTATATCTTTCTATCTAATAGAACTTATCCAGATGTAAATAACAGAAAGTTGATAAGAGAAGATATTCGAGAGAAGATACAAAGTGTGATTTACGAATCTATAGATTTTTAATTTATGAAAATAGGTATTGTTTGTTATCCAACATTTGGTGGAAGTGGTGTGGTTGCGACTGAATTGGGAATGGAACTTTCTAAAAGAGGCCATGAGATCCATTTTATAACATATAAACAGCCTGTTAGATTAGAACAACTTACAGGAAATATAAAATTTCATGAGGTTACGGTGCCAGAATATCCTTTATTTCACTTTCAACCATACGAATTAGCGCTAAGCAGTAAATTAGTGAATATGGTAAAACTTCATGAAATAGAAGTCTTACATGTACACTATGCCATTCCCCATGCTTATGCGGGATATATGGCAAAAAAGATATTAGAAGAAGAAGGGATCTACATTCCTATGGTCACCACACTTCACGGAACAGATATTACTTTAGTTGGTAGTCATCCATTCTATAAACCAGCAGTTACCTTTAGCATAAATAATAGTGACGTAGTGACTTCGGTTTCACAATCATTAAAAGATGATACTTTAAATCTGTTCAAAATTAGAAAAGAGATAGAAGTAGTTCCAAACTTTATTGATGTTTCAAAATTTAAAACCGGATTTACAGATTGTCAACGTTCTTTAATGGCAGAAGAAGATGAGAAGATTATTTCTCATGTGAGTAACTTTAGAGCGGTAAAGCGCATTACGGATGTTATTAAGATATATTACAACATTCAGAAAACCATAAAGTCTAAATTGATCATGGTTGGGGAAGGACCAGAAAAGGAACTTGCAGAAGCCTTGGTTCAAGAGCTGGGCATTCAAAATAATGTGATCTTTCTAGGACAAAGTAATGAAGTAGACAAGATCCTGTGTTTCTCTGACCTATTCCTGCTTCCTTCAGAAAAAGAAAGTTTTGGATTAGCTGCTTTAGAAGCTATGGTGAATGGAGTGCCAGTAATATCTAGCAATAGCGGTGGTTTGCCAGAAGTTAATATTCATGGATATTCCGGTTATTTAAGCAATGTGGGGGATGTAGATGAAATGACAGAAAACGGAATTAAGATCCTTGAAAATGAAACCACACTTGCGAAATTCAAATTAAATGCTCGAGAACAGGCCAAAAATTTCGATCTACATAAGATAGTACCTATCTACGAAGCTTTGTATGAAAAAGCGATCCTAGAAATTGAAAAGGAAAAAGAAAAGGCTGAATAGAATTTTACTTCTTTTCAGCCTTTGCAAATAACTTAATTTGAGTTCTAGAATTGATATCTAACCCCTAGAGCTATATCTGGAGAAAAATCATCTATTCTGTTGTTATCATCATTATGAAAACCAAATTCAGGTCTAAAATCTAGTGAGATCAATAGCGGAAAATCAAAATTATATTCAATTCCTATGTCTCCAGCAAGAAATACGAAAGTTTCATCATAGTATCTTTCATCATCATTTCTGTAATCATCTTTTGCAGAAATACTTCCTACACCACCACCAGCACCAAGGTACCAGTTAAAACCACCTTCAATATTCCAAACCCATTGGTATAATCCAGCTAACTTAAAAGAATCGTATCTACTTCTATCATTTCTCCACCCTAGATCTAATTCTAATCTGTTATTATCACCTAAAGCTCTTTGGTAAGAAACTTCGGCACCATAACCATTTCCTCCTCCAAAACGCAATCCTAGTGCATTTTCTGAAATTGTTTGAGCTTGGGTTGCTGCAGTAGCTCCAAAAGCAAAAATTGCAATCAAAATTAATTTTTTCATGTCCTGATATATTTTAGTTTGTTTCAGCAAATTTAAACGTTAAAATTACACGTAAAGCCAATGTATTGTTAATAATCACTAAAGCCTTGTTAACTCAATCTGCAATAAATTTGTAATTTTATTCCAGTTATGAAAGAAAATTTATCAAATCTTGGCAAACAATTAGAAGGGGACCTTTTAGTAGACGATCTGCACAAAAGTATATATGCCACAGATGCATCGGTTTATCGCGAAATTCCACTCGCGGTTTGTTATCCAAAGTCCAATAAGGATATTAAAACTCTAATTGAATTTGCCACGCAAAATAACATTGGATTAATTCCAAGAACTGCAGGAACTTCTTTAGCAGGACAATGTGTAGGAAGCGGAATTGTGGTAGATGTTTCAAAACATTTCAACAAAATCTTGGCTATTAATCCTGAAAAGCGAACTGCTGTGGTACAACCCGGAGTAATTCGTGACGATCTAAATAGGTTATTAAAAGAACATGGACTCTTTTTTGGTCCAAATACTTCCACCTCAAATAGGTGTATGATAGGAGGTATGGTTGGTAATAATTCCAGCGGAACCACTTCTATTAAATATGGAACTACCAGAGATAAGACCCTTCAGCTAAAAACTATTCTAAGTGATGGGAGTGAGGCTGTATTCAGTGCAATTTCTTCAGATATATTTAATACTGCTAAGAATGGCAATTCATTTTCGTCAAAAATATATGATCGCCTTTATAAATTATTAGGTTCCGAAGAAGTACAGCAAGAAATAAAAAATGAGTTTCCTCTGGAAACTATTCATCGTAGAAATACGGGATATGCGGTTGATAGTTTGATTTCAACAACGGTTTTTTCTGAAAGTAAAAAGCATTTCAATTTATGTGAATTACTTTCTGGAAGCGAAGGAACTCTTGCCTTTACCACAGAGATCACAATTCAACTGGACGAATTGCCACCAAAATTTAGCGCAATGGTTGCAGCACATTTCACCAGTATCGAAAAATGTATGCTTGCAGTAGAACCGTCTATGAGAAGTGATCTTTACACTTGTGAGATGATGGACAAGGTAATTCTTGATTGTACTAACCAAAATTTAAAATATAAGGAGAATCGTTTTTTTATTGAAGGAGATCCTAAAGCCATATTAATGTTGGAATTAAGGTCTCACTCTCAAGCTGATCTTAATGAACAAGTTCATGGTTTATTAAATATTCTTGAAGCAACAGAGCTCGCCTATTCTTTACCTGTTCTTTTAGACGAGCAAATTGAATTGGCTTTAGAGTTAAGAAAAGCTGGACTCGGACTTTTAGGAAACATCATTGGCGATAAAAAAGCGGTTGCCTGCATAGAGGATACTGCAGTAGCGCTGCCAGATCTCGCCAATTATATTCAAGAATTTACCCAGATCATGGCGAAATATGATCAAGAGGCGGTGTATTATGCTCATGCGGGAGCTGGAGAGATCCATTTAAGGCCAATTCTTAATTTAAAGAAACAAGAAGATGTTGTTCTTTTTAGAAAAATAACAGAAGAGGTTGCTGTCTTAGTTAAAAAATATCGTGGTTCTATGAGTGGAGAGCATGGTGATGGTAGGCTTCGTGGAGAATTTATAAAGCAGATGGTTGGAGAGAATAATTATAGGATCATGGAAGAGGTGAAAACTATTTTTGATCCAAATAATATTTTTAATCCGGGGAAAATTATAGATACCGCCCCTATGGATACTTCCTTGAGATACGAGATAGATAGAAAAGAACCTGAGATAAAGACCCTTATGGATTTTTCTGATTCTGAAGGGATCCTACGTCTTGCAGAAAAATGCAATGGAAGCGGAGATTGCAGAAAATCTGTTGAAGCCGGCGGTACCATGTGTCCAAGTTATAGGGCTACCAAAAATGAAAAAGATACTACTCGCGCTAGAGCAAATGCATTAAGAGAGTTTCTAACAAATTCAGAAAAACCTAATAAGTTTCAACATGAAGAGCTTAAAGAGGTTTTCGATCTTTGTATAAGTTGTAAGGGATGCAAGAGTGAATGTCCTTCTAATGTAGATGTGGCAGCGCTTAAGGCCGAATTTCAATATCAGTATCAAAAAAGCAATGGGAAATCTCTAAGGAGTAAAGCCTTTGCTAATAATTCTAGGATGAATGGACTGGCCTCCAAAATTACTGGATTTTCGAATTTCCTGTTTTCGAATACGCTAACTGCTGGGCTTGCCAAGAGTATAATGGGTGTAGCTTCAGAAAGAAGTTTACCAAAACTTTCAAAGATCACATTATGGGAATATTATAAAAAGAATCAGAGAACATTAGAAGCTCCTATTAAAACTGTTTATCTCTTTAAGGATGAATTCACCGATTATCTAGATGCCGAAGTTGGCATTGATGCATTGGTATTGCTCGAAAAATTGAACTATCAAGTTAAGATGATTAACAATCCGGAAAGTGGCAGAAGTTATATCTCCAAAGGATTTCTGGAAGAAGCAAAAGAGGTTGCTAATGAGAATATCCAACTATTTTTTGAACTGATCTCTGAGGATACTCCACTTTTAGGAATAGAACCTTCAGCGATTCTAGGCTTTAGAGATGAATATCTTCGTTTAGCTAATGATCAGAAAAAAGCTCAAGACTTGTCAAGAAATTGTTTCCTGATCGAAGAATTCCTGAAAAAGGAGATTGCCTTAGGAAATATAACTTCTAATTCTTTTACTTCAGAAATAAAAGAGATCAAGATACATACACACTGCCACCAAAAAGCACTTTCTAATTCTGCGGTAACTTTTGACGTGCTTAATTTTCCAAAGAATTATAAGGTGACCATTATAGCTTCAGGATGCTGCGGAATGGCAGGTTCTTTTGGGTATGAAAAAGAGCATTACCAAATTAGTATGAATATTGGTGAGCAAAGTTTGTTTCCAGCCATTCGAAAAAGTGCTCCCACAACATTGATCTCTGCAAATGGCACAAGTTGCAGACATCAGATCTTTGATGGCACCAATAGAATTGCGCAACATCCGGTAAGTATCTTAAAAGAAGCATTGCTCTAATTCGTTTAATTATTACTGCTAATAAAACATAGTAATTTAAGAATTTATAATTTCTTTATATTTATCAACTTAAAAACTTCTATTTTATCTTATTTATGAGTTCAATATAATGGAGAATAGGATTATGAATGACAGCCTAAACACTTCGGATGTTTCAAAACTTAGCGTGAAGGAATTGCAGCAAGAATTACTGGATGCAAAACAGGAAATCGAGAATTTAAAGAACACTTCAGATAATTATAAATCTTTAAAGAGAAATATTTATTCAGAATTTGAGGAAGATATACATATCTATAAAGAAATGTTTTATACTTCCCCTATTTTAAAGGCTGTTTTAATTGGGCCCAATTTTATTGTGAAATCTGCGAACCCAGCAATACTTCAATTTTTAGGAAAAGATGAAGGATTGATCGGGAAACCCTATTTGAAAGAAGTTCCAGAGTTGGAGGAACAGGGATTAGGAAATTTGTTAAGGGAAGTCTACAAAACTGGTATTCCTTATAGCGCAATTGAAATGCCGGTATATCTCAATATAAATAACCAATTAGTATTATCATATTATGATTTTGTATATCAAGCTCATAGAAATATAGATGGTGATATTTGTGGAGTTGTTATTATGGTTACTGATGTTAGCTCCAGAGTAAAATTAAATGAAGAACTTAAAATAAGTAATCATCGTTTTCAAGAATTAATCTTTTCTTCTCCAGGCTTAATAGCAGTTTTAACCGGTAAGGATTTTATTATAGAAATAGCAAACGATGCTATTATAGATATTTGGGGGAAAGGCCCCGATGTAATTGGAAAACCTATTTTCAAAGTTTTACCCGAGATTTTAGAGCAAGGGATGGACAAAAAATTTGAAGAAGTTTTTAATTCAGGGAAACCTTTGGTAGCTCAAGAATTCCCAATTATGCATGAACGCGACGGTAAACTGGTGGAGGGTTATTTTGATTTTATTTATCAGCCTCAAAAAGATATTAATGGAAAAATCATAGGTGTTGCAGTAATTGCCAATGAAGTTTCGAAAACGGCAAAATTAAATCAGAAAATAAGGGAAAGCGAATTAAAATTTAGACAATTAGCAAATCTTATTCCAGACAAGATTTCCAATGCCGATGAAAATTTAAATACCTTTTATTACAATCAAAGTTGGCTGGACTATAGCGGACTAACTTTGGATTATTTATTAGAAAATGGCTGGACCGAATTGGTGCATCCAGATGATGTAGAAACCATTACTAGAATTGCTGAAGATGCTTTAAGGACTAAGTCCGACGTTGAAATGGAACTTAGATTTAAAGATAAAAATGGAGATTATAAATGGCATTTAAGCAGAGCAACAGCTGTTAGAGACGAAAATGGTGATTTTCAGTCTTGGGTTAGTGCTACTACTCAAATTCATAAAATAAAAGAAGAGGAAAAACGCAAGGAAGAATTTTTGAAAATGGTAAGCCATGAGCTTAAAACCCCTGTAACTTCTATTAGAGGTTATACGCAGCTCTTGCTAAGTATGATTAAGGAAAATGAAGCTATTAAAAGTTCAAATATCCCTTTAGAATCTTCTCTTAGAAGAATAGACAATCAAATAAATAGATTAATTAGATTAATTTCTGAAATGTTAGACCTTTCCAGAATAGAAGATAATCAGTTAGTATTACAAAAGTCTAAATTCAATATAAATGATTTAGTAGAGCATACTGTTCAAGATATTAAAATATCCAATCCAAATTCAGATGTTAAAATTGAACATAAATTTAAGACCAGTATCTTTGCCGATAAAGAAAGAATAGAACAAGTATTAGTGAACTTTATAACAAATGCTATTAAATATTCTCCCAATTCTAAAAATATTGATATAAAAATATTCCAAGAAGTAGAGGGTAAAGTATCGGTTTCCATTAGAGATTTTGGAATTGGAATTACTAAGGCACATATAAAAAAGATCTTTACTCGCTTTTATAGAGTAGATGGGAAAAACGAAGAAACCTACTCTGGTTTTGGAATAGGCTTGTTTTTGGTTAATGAGATTATTGAAAGGCATGAAGGGACAATAAAAGTAAACAGTAAGAAAGGTAATGGTTCTGAGTTTATTTTTACATTAAATACAATTTAGGTTAAAATTTAAAATGAAAGAAAAGATAAAAATATTGGTGGTGGATGATGATACTACGATAGGAGAAATGCTAAAGGCTGTTTTAGAGTTTAAAGGTTATGACGTAATTGTATCTGGAAAACCAAATGAAACCGAAGAAAATATTATAGCTAATAATATAGATCTGGTATTATTGGATAAATTGATCTCTGGTGTAGACGGAACCGATGTATGCTCAAAAATTAAAAACAATGAGAATACAGCTAAAGTAAAGGTTATGATGATGACGGCACTTCACACCGCAGGACCTTTGTGTATGGAGGCTGGAGCAGATGCGTTTATGACAAAACCATTTGATATGGAAATATTATTTAAGAATGTGGAAGATGTATTAAAGCAGTAATTTAATTAATTATATTTTTTAATTTTAATTCGCTTACTATTAATATTGACTTAGATTTTTAAATCTGTAGTTAAAAAATTACATTTGTAAAAATCGGTCTATGGCAGGAAATACCTTCGGAAAACTTTTTAAGCTTACTACTTTTGGGGAATCCCATGGAATTGCAATTGGTGGAATCATCGATGGGTGTCCTGCAGGAATAAAATTGGATTTCAATAAAATTCAGGAAGATCTTGATAAGAGAAAACCGGGACAATCGGCAATTGTTACTCAACGCAAAGAATCAGACCAAGTAGAATTCTTGTCTGGGATATTCGAAGGAGTAACTACGGGAACACCCATTGGGTTTACCATTAACAACACCAATCAAAAATCACAAGATTACTCTCATATAAAAGACACTTTTAGACCTTCTCACGCAGATTATACGTATTCAGAAAAGTACGGCGTTAGAGATTATAGAGGAGGAGGTAGATCTTCTGCTAGGGAAACCGCCTGTCGAGTTGTGGGTGGAGCTATTGCTAAACAACTCATCGCAGGTTTAGAAATAGTAGCATTTACTTCCTCTGTTGGGCATATTCATTTAGAAAAAGAAACCAACGAGTTGGATCTATCATTAATAGAATCTAATCCAGTTAGGTGTCCGGATCCGGAAACTGCTGAAAAGATGGAAAAGTATATTCGTGAGATCAGATCTCAGGGTGATACTGTAGGCGGAATAGTTAAGTGTGTTATAAAAAATGTTCCTAAGGGAATTGGAGAACCCGTTTTCGATAAATTACATGCAGTCCTTGGTCAGGCAATGTTATCAATTAATGCTGTGAAAGGCTTTGAATTTGGTAGCGGATTTGAAGGTACCGAGCTTAAAGGGAGTGAACATAACGACCTTTTTAATCCAGATGGTTCTACTAAAACAAATTTAAGTGGTGGTATTCAGGGAGGTATCTCCAATGGGATGGATATCTATTTTAGAGTGGCCTTTAAACCGGTTGCTACTATTATGCAAAAACAAGAAACCATAAATTCTAAAGGAGAAACTATAGAAATGCAAGGTAAAGGAAGACATGATCCTTGTGTGGTACCTAGAGCTATTCCTATTGTAGAGGCTATGGCAGCACTTGTTATTGCCGACTTTTTTTTACAAAATAAAATATCTAAAATATAATTAAACGTACTATGAAGAAATTAGCACTGCATTGGCAAATTTTATTAGGAATGTTACTTGGGGTTTTATTCGCATTAGCGCTAACCAATTTTAGCTGGGGACCAGGTTTTGTTGAAGACTGGATCAAACCATTTGGTAATATTTTTATTAATTCTTTAAAGCTTATTGCAGTGCCATTGATCTTGGCTTCCTTGATTAAAGGGATTTCAGATCTAAAAGATATTTCTAAATTATCCCAAATGGGAACTAGAACCATAGTAACCTATATAATTACAACAGTAATAGCAGTTTCTATTGGACTTGGACTAGTAAACCTAATTAAACCAGGAAGTGCCATAAGTGAAGAAACAAGGACAGATCTTATATCGAGTTATGAAACTGATGCTTCTGTAAGAATAGCAGATGCCCAAAGACAAAAAGATGCAGGGCCTTTACAGGCATTAGAAGATATTGTGCCTAGTAACATCTTTGGTGCAGCCAGCGATAATGGAAATATGCTACAAGTGATCTTCTTTGCTATTTTCTTCGGAATTGGTTTGATTCTTATTCCTGAACCCGTGGGAAAACCTGTAAAAGACTTTTTTGATGGTTTTAATGAGGTGATTCTTAAAATGATCGATCTTATTATGCTTGCTGCTCCATATGGGGTTTTTGCTTTGTTAGCTGCTTTAGTAGTAGAATCTCCAAGTGCCGATCTCTTTGCAGCGCTTGCTATGTATGCCTTAACCGTTTTAATTGGACTCGCCCTTATGATTGGTTTCTATATTCTAATTGTTTGGATTTTCACCAAGAATAAACCAAGTTTTTTCCTAAATGGAATTGCTCCTGCACAGTTATTGGCATTTTCTACAAGTTCCAGTGCAGCAACCCTACCTGTTACTATGGAAAGAGTAGAAGAACATCTTGGGGTTCATAAAGAGGTAACGAGTTTTGTTTTACCAATAGGTGCCACAATAAATATGGATGGTACTAGTCTTTATCAAGCAGTAGCTGCAGTATTTATTGCGCAAGCCTTTGGGATGGATCTTAGCATTGGTACACAATTAGGGATTATTGTAACCGCTACCTTAGCATCTATAGGATCTGCAGCGGTTCCAGGAGCTGGAATGGTCATGTTGGTAATTGTACTTGCTCAGGCAGGAATTCCTGAAGCTGGTTTGGCATTGATTTTTGCTATAGATAGACCTTTGGATATGTGCAGAACCACGGTTAATGTAACCGGAGATGCTGCCGTTGCGATGTTAGTAGCAAAATCTGTAGATAAACTAGGTCCTCCAAACGTGAAGGATTGGGATGATAATTATGTGGAAGCGAAAGAAAAGGAAATGGTCTAATCTAAAAACTTAGCTTTTAATTCTGGAGTGGGGATCATACAAGAATCTTTTTTGCCAAACCATTTGTAGCGGTTAGCAGCAATTAGATCATAGACTCCGTCACGAACCGCGTTAGGTAACCATAAAAATACGCTCATTAATGAGTAGCCACCAGAAAGCTCTTTAGCAATATTTAGGGCTGCAGTAGATTTTTCATAATAAACAACTCCAGGTTCAATTAAGATTATCGAATCTAATTTAGTTGGGTCTATTCCACGTTCTTTAACAAGTTGGATTCCAAGATCGCTTTGTAAGGAAGCATATCTAAAAACATCTTTTTTATCATGGGTAATTACAAAATTAATGGCGCCATTGCAGAGATTGCAAACGCCATCGAATAGGATGATTTTTTTATTTGTAGGTAATAATACTTCCATTTATTTCTTCTTTGCGGGTTGCACAAGTTCTAATTTAACTAGATCTACATTAGTCGTAAACATACCGTAATTCACAATAGCTTTTCCTTTTTCAATTTTATCTATAGATCCTACAGATCTTCCATCTTCCATACGAACTCTGTCGCCAATTTTTAATGCAACCTTAGGTTTGTTAGCTTCTTTTTTCTGCTGGATTGCTTCAGTTTTCTTTTCTTCTTTCTTTCGCTGTCTTATTATTTCAACCTTTATTTCAGCTTCTTCTATAACCTTTTTCTCCTTTACCTTTTTAACCTTGATCTCTTTAGGAGTTTCCTTTTTTCGCTTGGAATTCTCGATCTCCACGATTTTTAAGAATTCCCCAATTAGATCTTTTTTCTTCTTATTGCTGAAATATTTTTCGCTTAGATCATTTATTTTCTGGCCTAGATAGATCAACCGCTGATTACTATCATATAACTCCTGATAACTTTCTAGCTTTAGCTGAATTTTAGAATTAGTCTCCTCTAATTTCTCTTTTTGCTGAGACGCTTTTAATTCCTTCGATTTTAAAGAATCTGTTGTCTTCTGAAGCTTACTTCTTTCTTTCTGAAGATCTGCAATACTTTTATCGAATCTAATTTTTCCGCGTTCTACTTTCTTTTTAGATCGATTTATCAAGCTATACGGAATTCCGTTTTTTTGAGCAACCTCGAAAGTAAAGGAACTTCCAGCTTCCCCAAGATGTAATTTGAATAAAGGCTCTAATGTTCCGGAATCGAACATCATATTGGCATTGCTCATATAAGGCAATTCATTTGCCAACATCTTTAAATTGGTGTAATGTGTAGTAAGAATACCGAAGGATTCCCGTTCATAGAATACCTCCAAAAAAGTTTCAGCTAAAGCTCCTCCTAATTCAGGGTCACTTCCCGTTCCAAATTCATCTATCAGAAATAAGGTTTTATCATCGCATTTCTTCAGAAAATAATTCATGTTCTTTAAGCGATAGCTATAGGTGCTTAAATGATTTTCAATAGATTGATTATCGCCAATATCGGTTAAAATTCTGTTGAATAAACAAACTCGGCTATATTCATGCACTGGAATTAAAATGCCACTTTGCAACATAATCTGTAAAAGTCCAACTGTTTTTAAAGTGATACTTTTACCTCCGGCATTTGGCCCAGAGATCACAATAATGCGTTCTTCCTTAGATAACTCAATGTTTTGAGAATACGTCTTTGCTCCAGACTTTAGATTATTTCTATAAAGTAAAGGATGATAGGCATCTTTTAAATAAAGTTCTCGATCTTTAGTAATCTTAGGTAAGAGTCCGTTTATAAGACGTGCATATTTTGCTTTTGCTGATATAACATCTATATCGCTTAACAATTCCTGATATTCCTTTAAAAGTTCTCTAAATGGCACTAAGAAGGAAGTAAGTTGCTTTAAGATCCTAGTGATCTCTTCCTTTTCTTCATATTCAAGATTATTTAGATCTCGAGTATGGTTAAGTGTAGCTTCTGGCTGTATATACACAATACTTCCTGTTTTGGAATTACCTAAAATTCCACCACGTACTTTTTTTCGATACATAGCTTTAACAGCCAATACACGAATATTATCTACCACACTCTCTCTAATTTCATCCAAATAACCATATTCATTATAAGAAGAGAGTGCCGAATTAAAACTTGAATTTATCTTACCTTTTACTAGATTCATCGCGCGGCGAGTAGTAAGTAATAGAGGAGAGGCGTTATCTTTTACTTCTCCAAAACGATCTATAACTTCTTCGATCTGTAGAATTATCTCTTTGGAATAAGTGACTTCCTCGGTGGTTTTATATAAACTAGGATATAACTCCTGAAATTTATTAAAGAATCTAAGTTGATCATTTACAGTTTCTGAAAGACTAGAAATTTTTCTGAATCCACCAATTTCCAATACTGCATTTTCTATCCCTAACATCTTAATCTCTTTATGTACAGCATCAAAACTGTGGTTAGGGATCTTTGCATCCTGCATATAGGAGTTTACATATTCATTGGTTTGGTGCAACCCGAAAAGAGTTTCGTTATAGCTAGAATATGGAACGATCTCCAACGCCTTATCTATACCCATTTGAGTGGTACACAGCTCACTTATTTGCTTTTTTACCGTGGGGAATTCTAAATCTAATAGGCTTTTCGCTGCAATTTTTATCATAGTATTTTTTCCCTAATTTTGGGTTTTACAAATTTACTTAAATTATAATGAAGCTCAATATTGATTCCAGTTGGAAAACAGAATTAAATGATGAATTTGAAAAACCTTATTTTCAAGAGCTCTTAGAATTTGTCTCCAATGAATATGCCGAAAACATATGTTATCCCGAAATAGAATCTATTTTTCAGGCTTTTAATAAAGCCACTTTCGATAAGGTTAAGGTTGTAATAATAGGGCAGGACCCGTATCACGGAGAAGGTCAAGCCAATGGTTTGAGTTTTTCCGTAAATAATGGTATTGCCAATCCTCCATCTTTGAGGAATATTTTTATTGAACTAGGATCGGATCTGGGAAGGCCTTATAATAAAGAAAATGGAAATCTAGAGAAGTGGGCAAATCAAGGGATTTTATTGTTGAATGCAGTATTAACTGTTAGGGGTGGGGAAGCAGGATCTCATCAAAATAAAGGTTGGGAAAAATTTACAGATGCAGTGATTAAAAAACTTTCCGAAGAAAAGGAAAATATTGTTTTTTTACTTTGGGGTGGTTATGCGAAAAAGAAAGGAAGAAAGATCGATACGGCCAAACATTTGGTCTTAACCAGTGGTCATCCTTCTCCTTTAAGCGCAAATAGAGGCTATTGGTTTGGGAACAACCATTTTAGTAAGACTAATAAGTATTTGCAGAATAAGGATAAACTTCCAATTAATTGGTAATTAGAAGCGGAATCCTAAATTTGCATTAAATTGACCAACTACCACAGGAGAATCATTACTAAATAAATTCCTACCTATTCCAGTACTTAGGTCTAGGAAAAAGCCTTGTTTGGAAACAAACTTCCCACCTAGTCCAAATCCCAGTGCAAAGTCTGTATAATCCTTTTCTTCTGTCCTGTAAAAGAAATTATCGTTAACAAAAGATTCTGTAGTAACTTTATATTTACCAGAAGAAATCATCGCTAATCCATTTACATAAAATCCCCAAGTAGAGCGATCTCCAAAGAAGTATTTATACTTTCCTGTTAAAGAAAAATCTTTATTAAAAGCATCATCAAGATCTTCATTTTCCCGGTCTAAGGCTAAAACAAATGCCTCCAATGCCCAGCTTGAATTGGGAGTTATAATACGCTCATAGGCCACATCTAATGCCCCAAAGGCTACCAGGTTGAGAGCTCCAATACTTAATTCATTCTTTGCGATATCTCTCTTATAAGTTGTACTGCTATTTTCATTATTTTCTGGAGTTTCTTGGGAAAAACTTAAAAATGAAACAATGGTAAACAGGGGGAATAAAAATTTCTTCATTAAAATAGTTTGATAATTATTGAATTGTTAACAGACTACAAATTATGAATAATTTTATTGCCTGGTAATTTTTCTGAAATTAAATTCAAATTCAATAAATTATTTTGAATATTTTCTATTTCTAAAGCAGTTAATTGCGACTGACTCCATGCAGTTATATCCAACCAATCTAAAATGTCTTCCTCTCTTTGTCCATATCTAGATGCTAATACCGAACTAATTTCTGGGGTTTCTTTAAAACTGATGGTTTCAGTATTTATAACCTTCAGCATTTTTCTAACATCATGATGCGCCGTATCCAAAATATGCTCGGTAGCCGCAATAACAAAACAGGGCCAAGGTGTTGGACAATCTCCAACTCTTCTAAAAATTTTTTGGTCTACTAAAGGTTGTGTGGTAAATCGTTCCCACATAAAATATTGAGCTGTATCTTCTTTTAATGCCTTTATAGCTCCATCTATATCACCCACTAATTCAAATTCTAATTCCTTGGTATCCCATCCCTGCTTATTTGCATTTATATAAGCCATTAAGTGAGATCCAGATCCCCACCGACTAATCGCTGCTTTTGTATTTTGCAGGTCAGAGATTGAATTATATTTTAAATTTGCCGCTACATGGATTCCCCAAATCAATGGGGAGTGTACAAAGGTTTGTATAATTCTGGAAGGATTTCCATCTGCGATATCTTTTATTATACCTTCTGTAAGAATTATAGCAATATCAATTTCATTATTTCTAAGAGCAGCATTCATTGCTCCAGTTCCCCCAGGAAATTCTACCCATTCAATCTTAAGATCTTCATATTCAAAATCTCCCGCTTCTATTGCTATATGCCAAGGAAGATTAAAATGCTCAGGAACTCCTCCAACTCTTAGTGTAGTCATTAGTTGTTATGTTTTGCCTTTAAATAATCGTAGATCGCATATTGAGATCTAATTGCTTTTTCACCAGATTTTTTACTAACGTAGGTATTGGATTCTGATTGATCCTGAATTCTAGCCTTCACATTATCGTTTAACTGAATTTGTAAAATATCTTTGAATTCCTGTGCAATATCTTGGTCATAAATAGGAGTGATCACTTCTATTCTTCTATCCAAATTTCGGCTCATCCAATCTGCGCTTCCAAAGAAAATTTTTTCATCACCTCCGTTCTCAAATAGATAGATCCTTCCATGCTCCAAAAATCTATCTATTATACTCGTTATATAAATATTTTCACTCATCCCTTTAATACCTGGAATTAAGCTTGTAAAACCTCTAATTAGCAATCTTATTTTCACTCCTGCATTGCTAGCTTTATACAAAAGTTCTATCATTTCTTCATCTTCTAGGCTATTCATTTTAGCAACAATAGAAGCCTTTTTTCCTTCTTTGGCGAAGTTTATCTCATTCTGAATAAGTTTTGCAAAATTCTTTCTGGTAGAAAAAGGAGAGATAAACAAATATTTCTCGCGAGGAATTATCAATTTACCCTCAAGTACTTTAAAAACCCTATCTAATTCCTTGGTAATTTTTTTATCTGCAGTGAAAATTGCGTGATCACAATAGATCTTAGAAGTTTTACTGTTGAAGTTTCCTGTGCCTATGTACGCATATCTGATAGATTTCCCACTTTCACGCCTTTTTACCAACATGATCTTAGAATGTACCTTTATCTTGGGATAACTATAGATCACCTTAGCACCTTTTTCTGCAAATTTTCTACCCCAAACAATATTATTTGCTTCATCAAAGCGAGCTTTGGCTTCCACAAATATGGTCACTTTAATACCCCTCTCAATCGCTTTAAGCAAACTAGAGGTAAGTGCAGATTCATCTGCAACCCGATATAAAGAAATCTTAATTTTTTCTGTTTCTGGATCTGATGCTGCTTGCTCCAAAAATTTCTCTACATAATTGAAGGACATAAATGGAAAATGCACCGATTGGTCTTTTTTGGCAATCGCTTCAAAATAGTTTTCGGTATACCCTAATATTTTATGTTTTAGGGGAGGCATTTTTTCAAAATGTAATTTGGAATTCTTTGAAGGATCTGGAAAAGAAAAGAAATCACTAAAATTATGATAATTCCCACCGGGCATCATATCTATCTTACCTAAATTAAGCAGCCTTCTAAGCTTTTTCTGAATCTCTTTTGGCATTGCAGCGTCATACAGAAGTCTTGTTGGTTGTCCATCTGTTCTTTGTGCTAAAGAATTGTAAATTTTTTCGGCTAATATTCCATCAAACTCGTCATCAATATATAACTCGGCATCACGGGACATTTTTATTTCATAAATCCCGGTTACAACTTCTTTTGGAAATAAATCTGAAACAATATTTCTGATGATATCATCTAAAAAAGTGATGGTATTGTTGGAGAATTCTACAAATCTCCCACAATCTTCGGTTGGAATATTTACGATTCCTAATTTATTTTCATCTTTAAAAGTAACTGAAAAATATAGAGTGTTGTTATTTAGAAATAAATCTGAATGCTTAGAAAGATCTACAATTTCAGGTTTTAAAAATTCGGATACATTTTTCTTAAAAAATTCTTTAGCTGTTTTATCCTGTATTTTATTAAAATCTTTTGCCTCAATTAAAAAGATATCATTTTCTGCAAGTTCAGGAATAATTTGATCATGAAAGATCTCTCCAAATTTATCTTGCTGAAGTTTTACTTCTTCCAAAATTTGCTTGGTGAATTTATTGGGACGTAAAGCGAGTTTCTTGCGAATGCTTTTTTCTACTTTTTTAATCTGTCTTAGTTGGGAAACCCGTACTCTAAAATATTCGTCAAGGTTAGAAGAGAAGATGGCTAAAAATTTTAAACGCTCATAAAGGGGATTAATCTTGTCTTCGGCTTCTTGTAATACCCGTTCATTAAAGCTTAACCAATTGAGATCTCGGTGTCTTAAACGGGATTCTGTAGGTGCCAACATATAGTACTATTTTTAACAAAAATACAAAGACTGTATTCCTATGGTCTTTAATGTTCTGTTAAATAATAATTTAAATAGTGGCTATTTTTTGTAGAGCGTCAATGATCAACTTATCTACTGTAGCGGTAGGATCTGCACTAAATTGGCCTGTTGCTCTATTGGCTACTATTGCATTTAATGAAACTGCTCTATGACCTAAAAGCTTAGACAATCCATAAATTCCGGCTGTTTCCATTTCCAGATTGGTTATCGTCTTATCCATATGATTAAAGCTTGCCATACGCTCGTTTAGATGCGGGTTGTTTAAAGGTAGTCTTAACACTCTTCCTTGAGGGCCATAGAAGCCACAATTTGTAACCGTGGTGCCTTTAAAATAATCCTTATCAAAATAGGAGAGAAGACTAGGATCTGCATTTACCACGTAGGGTACACCATTTTCTCTAGGTAAGATAAGATGCGTCAATAAAGATTCAGAGAAATTAAGTTCTAGTATCCCTTCACTTTTATAAAAATGAAGTAAAGAATCGAAGCCTACAGCGGTTTCAGAAACAAGAAATGAATCTATTGGGATATTCTTTTGAATGGAACCAGAAGTTCCAATTCTTATAATATTTAAGGAAGTAAGTTTCTTTTTAATTTTTCTTGTTCCAAAATCTATATTTACCAAAGCATCTAACTCATTAAGAACAATATCTATATTATCGGTTCCAATTCCAGTGGAAATTACACTTATACGTTTTCCTTTATAACTGCCGGTTTGGGTATGAAATTCTCTTTTGTGAACTTTAAATTCTATAGTATCGAAATGTTGCGTGATCTGATTTACTCTATCGGGATCTCCTACGGTGATCACTGTAGTGGCAAGTTGGTTTGGTATAAGGTTTAGGTGGTAAATGCTGCCGTCTTCATTTAAGATAAATTCTGAAGGTTGTAAGCTCATTCTATAATTTTAAAATATTATGTGATTCCGAGTCGTATAAAAAATCATACATTTTAACACCTCCAAAAGATTCGTCATTTTTTAAAACGCGATAAAAATTACGAGTTCTTGCTAATGCCTCTTCACCTATTTCGGTTAGAAGCACCCTATCATTTTCAACCTTATAGAACTCCTTTAATTTATTTAATAAACGTTGAATTTGCCTTTCTCCATATCCAAAATAACCCTGATATTGAATGGAATACCCCATTAACTGATTTTGACTGGTAATTTTATTCTGTTTTATAAGTCTGAGGATGTTATTTTCTAAGGTATTTAATCCTGAATTAGAATTAGGAAAACGTTCTATATGAGTTCTAATGCAACTGGATAGATATTCAAAATTAGATTGTTGCTTAATTAAGGCTTTTAATTTAAGCGGATTATTCTCATTGTAATATTGCCAAATAAGATTTGCCATTTCAAGATCATCTTGATTAAGATGAATTCTTTGATCGAAATGATTTTTTAAATTTCTAATGGGTAATTGAGATAATGGCTGAAATTCTTTTTCATCTTTCAGTTTTTTACTACATACTAAATACATTGGAACTTGCACCTTTTTTTCCAAAAGATGGCTAATGACAGCTACCATATTAATATGGGAAAATAAATCGAATTCGAACCAAAGAATGACCTCTTCAACCTCACTTAATGAATCTAATTTTTGGAGTTCTGTTATAAATTGAATTTGATAATCCTCTGGGGATATCCCATAATATTTCTCTAAAAATTGAGAACGTGTTTTAGAAAATGCCTTAGAACTTAATGTATAAACAGTTGGTCCTTCGCATAACATTTCTTTCCAAACAACATTTTTACCCTCTAGACCAAGCTCATTAATATTTTGAGCCAGAATATCTCCATTAATAATATGTAATTGTTTAGGCATAATTTGAAGTTAATAAAACTTGTTAATACTCATCCACCCACGCGCTTTACTCTGTAACCATCTTGCTTTAAAAACTCTATAACTTTATTTCTAACATCACCTTGAATAATTATTTCACCATCCTTCACAGATCCGCCTACACCGCATTTCTTTTTCAAAGATTTTCCTAATGTATTAAGATCTTCATCTTTTCCTTCAAAACCTTTTATTACGGTTACTATTTTTCCACCTCTCCCTTTATTGCTAAAGTGAGCTTCCAACAATTGATCTTTAGGAAGGAGTGTAGCAATATCGGAATCGGAATTAGCTGCATCTACATCAAAATCATCGTCTGTAGAAAATACAAAACCGCCCAAATCTTCTAGACCTAACTTCTTTTTAGACATTACTTACTTTTTAATAAGCCCAATCTCAACTAAACGTTGATGTAAAAATTCGCCAGCAGTAATATCCTCGTAATGTTTAGGATTGTCCTCATCTAAACATTCTTCAAGACAATTTAACTTCATCTCACTGCGCGGATGCATAAAGAATGGAATAGAATATCTAGGTTTCCCCCATTGATCTTTTGGTGGATTTATAACCTTATGAATTGTAGATCGTAATTTATTGTTGGTTAGTCTTTCCAACATATCTCCAACATTTATTACTAACTCATCTTCCTCCGGTATAGCATCTATCCATTCGCCATCTTTTCTCAAAACTTGAAGTCCTCCGGTAGAAGCACCCATTAATAAAGTGATCAAATTAATATCTCCATGTGCACCAGCTCTTTCAGCTCCTTTAGGCTCTTCTAGAATTGGAGGGTAATGGATAGGTCTTAAAATACTGTTTCCATTACTAGCCCAATGATCAAAATAGAATTCATCTAAACCAATATAGATTGCCAATGCTCTTAACACGTAGATACCAGTTTTTTCCAGCATTCTATATGCTTCCATTCCTGTATGGTTAAAATCTTTCAACTCTTCTACATTAACATTGGCTGGATAGTCTTCAATCAAATTGGCATCTTCTGTAGCTTCTTGACCAAAATGCCAGAATTCCTTTAGATCTCCTTCTTTTTTTCCTTTGGCATGTTCTTTCCCAAATGAGATGTAACCTCGCTGGCCCCCTAATCCATCTATTTCATATTTCTGTTTAACTTCAACAGGAAGATCGAAGAAAGATTTTACTTCTTTATATAATTCATCAACAAGGTCATCGCTTAAAAAGTGATTTTTTAAAGAGACGAAACCTATTTCTTCGTAAGCTCTACCTATCTCATCTACAAATTTTTGCTTTCGCTTTGGATCTCCAGAAAGAAAATCTGCCAAATCTACACTTGGTATATTATTCATCGCCATTTTAAGGTGTGTTTATCATAGTTTACTCACAAAGTTAAATAAAATTAATGGAGTATATATTTTTCTTTTCCTTAATAAGGAAGCTCATAAATTTAATTACTTTTGATTACCAATACTATTTTATGAAACCGGCTACCACAGAGTTTACCTCAATAAATTACAAGAAGAGCGAGCTTTCGGACTCCACATTATTATCTTTATATCGTGGAATGCTTAAACCCAGACTTATAGAGGAAAAAATGCTTATTCTATTAAGGCAGGGAAAGGTTTCAAAATGGTTTAGCGGGATTGGCCAAGAAGCGATTTCAATTGGAGTTACTATGGCAATGCAAAGCGATGAATATATTCTTCCAATGCACCGAAATTTAGGAGTATTCACTGCTAGAGAAATCCCTCTTAACAGATTATTCTCGCAATGGCAGGGAAAAGCGAAGGGTTTTACCAAGGGAAGAGATAGAAGCTTCCATTTTGGTACTCAAGAATTCAAAATTATTGGAATGATCTCTCATTTAGGACCACAACTTGGAGTAGCCGATGGAATAGCGCTAGCGCATAAGCTTAAAAATGAAAATAAATTAACAGCTGTATTTACTGGGGAAGGAGGAACAAGTGAAGGGGATTTTCATGAAGCCTTGAACATTGCCTCTGTTTGGGATCTTCCCGTGTTATTTTGCATAGAAAACAATGGGTACGGACTTTCTACACCTACAACAGAACAGTATAGATGCAAGAATTTAATGGATCGTGGGATAGGTTATGGGATGGAGGCACACAAGATAGATGGAAATAATATCTTAGAAGTATACACCAAAATCTCTGAAATAGCCGAAAGTGTACGCAAAAATCCTCGTCCGGTATTGCTGGAATTTATCACTTTTAGAATGCGTGGTCATGAAGAAGCTAGTGGAACTAAATATGTTCCCGAAGAGTTGATGGAAGAATGGAGTTCAAAAGATCCTTTAAATAATTACAGAGATTATTTAAAAGAAATGGGTGTTCTTTCTGAAGCTGTAATTGAGCTATATACAGAAGAGATTAAGAAGGAAATAGATGATAATTTAAAACTTGCATTTGAGGAGGAGGTAATTGTATCTTCTGAAAGTGAAGAGTTAAATGATGTGTATCAAGAGTTTGATTATAAGCATTTTGAAGAAAGTGAAGAAGTAGAAAATATTCGTTTTATAGATGCTATTGCAAAGGGATTACAACAATCTATGCAACAACACGACGATCTGGTCCTAATGGGACAAGATATAGCGGAATATGGTGGAGCCTTTAAGATTACAGAAAATAGCCTGAAAGAATTTGGAAAGGAAAGAGTTAGAAATACACCTATTTGTGAATCCGGTATTGTAGCTACTGCAATGGGCCTTTCTATAAAAGGGATCAAGTCTATGGTGGAGATGCAATTCGCCGACTTTGTGAGTACTGGATTTAATCCCATAGTAAATTATTTGGCTAAGGTGCATTATAGATGGGATCAGCAGGCGGATGTAGTTATTAGAATGCCTTGTGGCGCTGGGGTTCAAGCAGGACCTTTTCACAGTCAGACTAATGAAGCATGGTTTACTAAAACTCCTGGACTAAAGGTAGTTTACCCAGCATTTCCCAAGGATGCAAAAGGATTATTAAATACGGCTTTTAACGATCCAAATCCAGTTATGTTTTTCGAGCATAAAGCTTTATATAGAAGTATTAGACAGGAAGTGCCAACTAATTATTATACCATTCCTTTTGGGAAAGCTGCTTTATTAACTGAAGGTAATGATCTTACTATTATAGCTTATGGAGCTGCTGTTCATTGGGCATTGGAATCGCTTTTGGAATTTCCAGAATTACATGTAGATCTTTTAGACCTTAGAACGCTTCAGCCATTAGACACAGAAAGTATCTTCAAATCTGTAAAGAAAACCGGAAGAGTCTTGATAATCAATGAAGATTCCGTCTTTGGAAGTATAGCTTCAGATATAGCAGCGCAAATAGGTGAGGAGTGTTTTGAATACTTAGATGCGCCAATAAAGAGATTGGGGAGCATGGAAACACCCATACCTTTTACACAACACTTAGAAAATCAATACCTTCCGAAAAATCGTATTAATGAAAAATTAAAAGAATTAATAGCGTATTAGCAAAAGATTGGCATGACTTCTTGATTTTTAAGAATCCTTAACAGTTTCTTTGTTAAATTATTAATAATCTTTTGTGAGATGTGTAGGGGTAGAGTAATTTAGTCCTAACTAATCATTAAAATACTATTCTATTATGGTAAGACTTATTGTTATTTTCCTGGTAATCGCTTTAGTTGCTGCAATCTTCGGATTTGGCGGTATAGCAGAAGGATCTGCAGACATTGCAAAAATTATCTTTTATATTTTTATTGTATTGCTTGTTATCTCTTTAATAAGCAGATTAATTAGAAGATAATTTAGGATAAACATAGAATTCCAATCAGGTAAATAAATGCTTACCAGGTTGGTTTTTTTTATAACTCAATATTAAACAAGAACCTTATGAAAAAAATCATTTTTATACTTACAACTGCCCTACTAATTGTTTCATGTGGGCCAACTAAAGTAGCTACTGAAGCTAGAAAAACCTTTAAAGGAGATTGGACGTTAAACTCCATTACTTATCCAAACTCCCAAGGAACTTTTGATGTTACCTTATTTAACGATGCAACTGCCGGTTGCTTTGAAGGAAGTACATGGAGTTTTGTTTCCAATAATAATACAGGAACCTATACTACTTCAGGAATGGATTGTACTGCAGGGGAGCGTTATTTCGTATGGTCTGTAGATGATCAAAATTCTACTGCAGGAACTTTCGATTTCTTATTGAAGCCAACAGATAAAAAATGGAACTCTACAACCGGAAATCAAGGTTTTAGATTAAATTTAGTTTCTCTTACAGAAACGTCTATGATCTGGCAACAAACCGTAACTTTGGAAGGTTCTCCTTTTGTTATTAGAATGAATTTTACTAAACTTTAAAATATAAATTATGAGAATTGGAATAAATAAATTTTTAGCCCTAGCGTTTTCGGCAACCTTATTATTTGGTTGTGAAGCCACTAAAAATGCAAATAATACACAAAAAGGTGCCGTAATTGGTGCTGGGAGTGGAGCGGTAATTGGTGGAGTTATAGGAAACAATGTAGGAAAAGGTAACACTGCACTTGGAGCCATCATTGGCGGAGTTGTTGGTGGTGCAGCAGGTGGGTACATAGGTAGCAGAATGGATAAACAAGCCAAACAAATAGAGCAAGAAATTCCAGGTGCTGAGGTTGAAAGAGTAGGTGAAGGTATTAATGTAACTTTTGATGAGAATAGCGGAATCTATTTCGATACTGAAAAGTATAACATTAATGATAAATCTAGAGATGCCCTTCATAAATTAGTAGGTATATTTAAAGAGTATCCAGATACCGAAATTTTGGTTGAAGGACATACAGATAGTGCTGGTAGTGATAGTTACAACTTAACTTTATCTAAAAATAGAGCTCAAGCAGTAACTAACTTCTTAGTAAGTGATGGTATTTCTAAAGGTAGATTCGATACTAAATGGTATGGGGAAGCTCAGCCAAAGTATGATAATTCTACTGAAGAAGGTAGAGCTAAGAACAGAAGAGTAGAGATCGCAATTGTTGCAAATGAAAAAATGAAGAAAGAAGCTGAAGAAGCTACAAATGAGAACTAATACAACTCACAAAGTATTACTAAATCCCGGGACTTCCCCGGGATTTTTTTATTTCCTTTTACTATCTTCAACAAGTGAAAAAGAAATCTATTGGGATAATTGGTGGAGGTCTTTCCGGGCTAGTAGCAGCTATCCATCTTTCTAAAAATAATTTACCAGTATTCCTTTTTGAAAAGGAAACCTATCCCAATCATAAGGTTTGTGGCGAATACCTATCCCAAGAAATAATTCCTTATTTGGAGAGACTAGATATTCATTTATCAGATCTCAAGCCTGCCATTATAGATCGTTTGCAATACAGCACTACATCAGGCAGAGTTGTGAAAACCAAATTACCCCTTGGAGGTTTAGGGATTTCACGTTACGCATTAGACCATTTTTTATATAAAAAGGCAATAGCTTGTGGAGTTACAATAGTAACTGCATTAGTAACAGATTCAATATTTAAAGAAGCTCAATTTATTGTCACAACCAATAAGAAACAGGAATTTTATTTTGATATAGTTTTAGGTGCATTTGGAAAACGCTCCCTTATGGATAAAAAATTGGAGCGTAATTTTATAGATCAGAAATCTGGTTGGTTAGCTATTAAAGGGCATTATAAAAAGGATGATTTTCCAGATGATCTGGTGATGTTACACAATTTTATAGGTGGATATTGTGGATTATCTAAAACCGAAACAGGAGTGATAAACGTATGTTATTTAGCTTCCTATAACAGCTTTAAAAAACACAAAGATCCTCTCACGTTTAAAGATAAGGTGTTGATGCAAAATCCTCAATTAAGAGCATTTTTTCAAGAGGCTATTCCATTATTTGAAAAGGATATCAGCATTGCACAGATCTCTTTTCAGAATAAATCTTGTGTGCAAGATCATATACTTATGCTTGGTGATGCAGCGGGCCTTATTCATCCCTTATCCGGAAATGGAATGGCAATGGCAATTCATAGTGCTAAGATCGCTTCAGAAGCTATTTTAAATCAAATTAGTAAGCAAGAGTTTTCAAGAGTAACTATGGAACTGGAATATAAGAAGAATTGGAAAGATCAATTTAGCACTAGATTAAGAATGGGAGGAATACTTCAACGAATTTTATTAAGTAAAAAACTATCTGGTTTTGTTCAAAGAATTATACATACATTTCCTTCAGTATTACCAAAGATCATTTCAAAAACCCACGGAAAACCTATTATATAATGGCAATAAATACCTCGAGAAGAAGCGAAGAAGCGGAGATCATGGATGATTTCGAATTAAAGGGTGAAGAATTGGAGCAAACCCTGAGCGATCTTGAAAAGATAAATAAATGGTTGGGTGGTAATAAGATAACTTTAGATGGAATTCAGACCCTTTTAAAAGATACCCCAGAGAAAACCACAATAAGAATTGCAGATGTAGGCTGCGGAAGTGGTGCGGTGTTAAGAGAAATCGCAAATTGGGGGAGAACTCAAAAATTTGATCTGGAACTAATTGGTATTGATGCTAATCCATATGCTGTAGAAATTGCCCAACGCCGCTCAGATTATTATCCGGAAATAAAATTTGAAGCTTTAAATATTTTTAGTGAAGCCTACAAACAACAAGAATACGATATCGTGCTTTGTACCTTGACCTTGCATCATTTTAAAAATGAGGAGATCCTGGAACTTTTAAATATTTTTAAGGAGCAATCCAATATTGGTATTATTATCAACGATCTTCAGCGAAGTAAGACGGCTTATGTTTTGTTTCAAGCATTTTGTAAAGTTTTTATCAATAACGAAATTGCAAGAAAGGATGGATTAACTTCTATTCTCCGAGGTTTTAAAAAGAAAGACCTTAAAAAATTGTCCAAAGAAATTCCGGCACAAAAACATTCCATTAAATGGAAATGGGCCTTTCGTTATCGTTGGATCTTAAAAAATTAAACCCCTATGAGTGTAAGAATTATAAGTGTTCAGAAAGAACTTCCACAATATTTTAGAGAAACATCAGATATTATTCCTTTAGTAGAAGAATGGTTGGATGATAAGGATGAGCGCTTTAGACGAAAGATTACTAAGATTTTTGAAGGTGCCGGAGTAGATAAACGCTATTCTATAATGGCGCCAGAAGAGGTGTTTACTGCAACTTCTTTTGAAGATAAGAACAATATCTATGTGCGTGAAGTAAAAAAATTAGGAAAAAATGTACTTAAGGGAGCCCTCGATAAAAATGGATGGGAGCCAAATTCTTTAGATTTTATAATTACGGTGAGTTGTACTGGTATTATGATTCCGTCTTTAGATGCCTATTTAATAAATGAATTGCAACTAAAGCAAAATATTACTCGACTTCCTGTTACAGAAATGGGTTGTGCAGCAGGGATCTCTGGAATGATTTACGCTCATAATTTCCTAAGATCCAATCCTGGAAAAAGAGCTGCTATAGTTGCAGTAGAAAGTCCAACGGCAACCTTTCAGTTAGGAGATTTTAGTATGGCAAATATGGTGAGTGCAGCTATTTTTGGAGATGGCGCAGCTTGTGTATTGCTTTCATCAGAAGAAGATGCAGTTGGCCCAAAGATCATTGGAGAGGGGATGTATCACTTTTTTGATGCTACTCATTTAATGGGATTCCATTTAGCTAATTCCGGATTACAAATGATCCTTGATGAAAGTGTTCCTGAAACTATTTCCAATCATTTTCCAGACATCATTTATCCTTTTCTTGAGAAGAATGGAAGTAGTATAGATAAAGTAGCTCATTTAATTTTTCACCCAGGAGGAAGGAAGATCGTGCAAACCGTTTCTGATCTTTTTGGTATCTTAGGGAAGAATATAGACGATACCCGGGAAATACTTCGTCTTTACGGTAACATGAGTAGTGTAACTGTTCTTTATGTTTTAGAGCGTTTTCTTCAAAAAAACATCTCAAAAGGAGAACAAGGACTACTTCTAAGTTTTGGTCCCGGGTTTTCGGCACAAAGAATCTTAATAGAATGGTAGCAGAATTTAAAGATCTTAATTATTGGGCATTAGTCCTTGGTGGAAGTAGCGGACTTGGTCTTGCCACTGCCAGAAAATTAGCTAAACACGGTATGAATATTATTATTATTCACCGAGATAGGCGCGCGGAAATTCCCGATATAGAAGAAGCTTTTGAAGACATCCGAAATTCTGGAGTTCTGTTGGAAAGCTTTAATGTGGACGCCGTACAAAAAGATAAAAGGGAAGATCTTATTAATCAGATCACCAAAATTTTAGGAAAGGAAGGTAAGATTCGAACTCTTGTACATAGTATTGCTAAAGGGAATTTAAAACCCATGAGCGGAACTGGTCCTTTTTTGGAAAATATCGATTTTCAGATTACGATTGATGCCATGGCCCTTAGTTTATATGATTGGACAGAGGCCGTTTATCAAGCCGGTCTATTTGCAAAAGATGCTCGCGTAATTTCATTTACAAGTGAAGGAAATAAAAAAGCTTGGGAGAACTATGCCGCTGTCTCTGCAGCAAAAGTTGTTTTAGAAGCAATTACCAGAAGTATGGCACTGGAATTTGCCAGATATGGAATTAGAGCAAATTGCATTCAGGCTGGAGTTACCGTTACTAGATCTTTCCAGATGATCCCTGGGAATGAAACTCTGCGAACTCATGCTTTAAAACACAATCCTTTTAAAAGACTTACGGTTCCTAATGATGTTGCCAATGTGGTTTATCTTTTAAGTAAAGATGAAGCAAGTTGGATCACAGGCACCATAATTCCTGTGAACGGCGGGGAGCATTTAAAATAACTAGAAAACGGTACCTCATAAAAAACCCAAAATTTTAGGTGAATTACAATTCCATTATTTCAAGCCTTCCTTACACCAAACCATTTTTATTTGTAGATGAAATTCTACAACTAGATCCTGAAGGTTGTATTGGATTCTATACCTTTCCAATTGACTCCTACTTTTATCAAGGTCATTTTAAGAATAATCCTGTAACACCAGGAGTAATATTAACTGAATGCATGGCCCAGATAGGGGTGGTATGTTTTGGTAGTTATCTACTTCAAGAAAATAAGCAGGATGCTTCTTCATTTAATGATATTCAAATAGCATTAAGTTCTAGTCAGGTGGATTTCTTTATTCCGGTGTATCCTGGAGAGCAAGTAAAAGTAGTTTCAAAAAAACAATATTTTAGATTTAATAAATTGAAATGTACGGTAGAAATGTTCAATGAAGAAGGAGAATTAGTTTGCAGAGGTGCTATTGCTGGAATGATGAAAATTTAAATTAAAAGTTCAAGAATTATTTCTAATGCTTATAGAATAACATTACCTGTATTCAGAATATTTAAAAAAATGGAAAAAAGAGTAGTTATTACAGGATTAGGTATTGCAGCGCCAAATGCCGTGAGTATTCCTGAATTTGAAGCAGCCTTAAGAGCAGGTAAAAGTGGAATCACTTTTCAACCAAAACTTAACGAACTCAATTTTAACTGCCAAATAGGAGGGAAGCCTGATATTTCTGAAGAAAAACTATCCGAATATTTTTCTCCATTGCAATTACGAGGGTTAAATAGCAGTGGAATCATATACGGAGTGATTTCAGGAACCGATGCTTTCAAAGATGCAGGACTAAGTATTGCAACTCAAGAATCTCCAGATTGGGATACTGGGATCATCTTTGGAACGGGCATTCTAGGTGTAGATAAATTTAGAGAAGCCATTCACTTAATAGATGCGGGAAATACTAGAAGACTTGGAAGTACTAGCGTTATACAAACTATGGCAAGTGGAATAAGTGCCTTTTTAGGTGGTATTCTGGGCTGTGGGAATCAAGTAACAACCAATTCTTCTGCATGTACCACCGGAACGGAAGCCATTTTAATGGGATACGAGCGTATTAAAGCAGGAAAGGCAAAGCGAATTCTTGTTGGTAGCTGTGGAGATGATGGGCCTTATGTTTGGGGCGGTTTTGATGCTATGCGGATACTTCCCGGAGCTTTTAATGATAATCCACAAGAAGCATCCAGACCTATGAGTGCAAAAGCTGCTGGTTTTGTTCCAGGGAGTGGAGCGGGAGCTTTGGTCTTAGAAGACTTGGATTCAGCGTTGGAACGTGGAGTTAAAATCTATGCTGAAGTGCTTGGTGGAGATGTAAATAGCGGTGGACAAAGAGGTGAAGGCAGTATGACTGCTGCAAATAATGAAGCAGTACAACGTTGTATTAAAGCTGCGTTAAAAAGTTCTGGCGTAAAGGCTTCAGAAATAGATCTAATTAATGGTCATTTAACCGCCACGGGAAAAGATTCGGTAGAGATAAAGAATTGGGTAACAGCCTTAAACCTAAAAACAAGTTTTCCATTAATAAATTCACTTAAGGGAATGACGGGACATTGTCTAAGTGCATCTGGAAGTATAGAAAGTGTTGCTAGTGTTTTGCAGCTGCAGCGGGGTTTTATATTTCCAAACATAAACTGTGATACGATTAACCCTGAAATCCTTGCTTTAATTCCTGAAGAAAGTATTCCGCGAAGAACAATAGATAAAGAAATAAGTATAATAGCAAAAGCCAGTTTTGGGTTTGGAGATGTAAACGCAGTAATACTTCTAAAAAAGTATTAAATACTAGCATGCAAAAGTTTATATGTTTAGTTTTATGATCGAATCAAACCATATTCCCTCAACTGATTTTATAATGACAGAAATAGCCATACTAGAGAAAATAAAAAAGATTGTCACTCCTTACGTGCAAAGAAAGGAAGGTTTGGAAGATTTTAACGATAGCACCGATTTTCTAGTAGATCTTAAAATAAATTCAGCCAATCTGGTAGATGTTATTTTAGATGTAGAAGACGAGTTCAATATAGAAATAGATACTACTTCTATGGATGGAATGTTAACGGCCGGAGATGCTAAAAGGATCATTTTAAATAAAATGGATAATTGATTGGGAATGATGTTATAGATCTGGAAATACTACTTTCCGAAAATTGGGACACTTCTAGATACCTAAATAAACTTTTTTTACCAACAGAGCAGGAGTTTATTTTTCATTCTGCAGAACCTAATATTTATTTACAACTATTATGGTCTTTAAAGGAAGCTGCTTACAAAGCGCATCAACGAAGATTTAACCTTTCTAGAGCTTACAATCCTCTTCAATTTTCCAGCCAAGTATATTCTGAAACTAAAAATGAACTTCTTGGTAAGGTAGAAACTGGTAATGCGATTTATCAAACCAGTTCTATTATTTCTAAAGATCACATTCATAGTATAGCCAGAGAAGACACTAAAGATCTTATAAAAAGTATTTTTGAGACCCCTATAGATCTAAAGAAAGAAATACTTTTAGAATATTCAAGGTTATACAGTATTCCAATTAAAGAATTAAGTATTCAAAAAAACGAAAATCAGATCCCTTTTCTTTATAGAAATAAGCTTAAATTAGAAATTGATTTTTCATTCTCCCACCATGGAAAATTTTCTGCATTTATACTCGCGTTAACGAACTCCTAATAACTCGTTAAACAGTATTAAATACAATTGCTCCCCATTTCGTCCTTTGTAAATTGAAGTATTAATTTAAAATCAATATATCTTATGAAGAAAGTAGATAAAATGGAGGTTCTACACAGCCAATCAGCCGAATTTATTCAAAAAGGAGAAGTAGGGAAGTTTTTAAAGTTGATCCCAGACACCTTTATTATAAAGGGAAGTGAAGAAGAAAAAGGCTTTAATCAAGGTTATGCCTTAAGACATTTAAATAGAAAGGATATCCTTCTAATAGATGTAGTTGAAAAAGAGACTTTAAAAGCGGTGAAGCTTTTAGTAGAGGATGGTTATACAATAAAAGGAATTCTTCTAAGCAATTCCTCGGTCTATAAAAATGCATACTCAGATCTAAAGACTATTTCTGAAGATGCCGGCGGAGCTCCAATTTTTGCTCATCCTAGAAATTCTATAAAAGATAATTATAAAACAAAAGATATCACTGCAAAACAAGAAGTTTTAAAACACTTCGAAATTGATGTTTATGATCTTCCCGGAAATGGAGGAGGATCCGTGCTGATTTACTCTGATTTTAATGACGGAATGTTATTTACTGGAGAAGATGCTATTGGATCCAGTTACGATGCTGAAGAAAATATATTTTCCAGGCCTACTATGGATAGTAAAAATTCTGAATTTGGTTTGGCAGAGAGTTGGGGATCATTTGAAAAACCATTTAGCTACTTATTCCCATTGCATGGTAAACCTGGATTTAATCTTGAAGAAGGACAGCAAACAGATATATTAAACAAATTAAGCAGAATTCAATCTTAATTCAGAAAAAAGAATAATTTTACGAGAGACTATTTCTAAAGTATTTTCACGTTAGTCCCGATTTTATTAATGGATTTCGATCTATTATAAAATTCCTATTAACGGTTAAGATCTTGCTTTTCGAGTAGTCTCTTTTTTTATTTTAATCTTTTTAATTAGCGTTATTGGGTTTCGTTTTTCCTTCTTTAGATTTTTTCTCTGCTTCTTCCAGTTTTTCTTCTGCTTCTTCTTTAGCATCTTCTACTGCTTCCATTTGTTCCACCATTGGATGATCTGTAACTCCTAAACCAATGATCATTATAACATTGGAAATAGTTTCGTAAAGCATGGTTACCACAGATACAAATCCTCCCCCTATAATAGAAGCCATTGCTAAACTTACATAATAAATAATGGAATACCAGGAACTTGGCACTTCTTTACTTTCTGTAATTGGCAAATTGAGCATCAAAAAAGTAATGATAGAAACTATAATTAATATCGTGTCTATTTTTGCAATTATAAGTACATGATTATAATGGGCTTTGGTCCATCTTGAATTAGTACCAGAGCTTAAACTTAATAAGGGCAACATCAAGGCTAGAATTGTAGAAGCACCAAGAATTACGGTATTACACAACATATTGATTCCGGCTAAGGAAGTAGATAAAAGTTCTTTGGCCTTATAACCAGAAACCTCTCCCAAAATAAAGGTACCAATCCCCATTATTATTGTGGAAACCACACCACCCGCAATAGCGCGTTTTACGATAACATTCATCCTATTCTTTTTAATATCATGAGTTGATTGGAAAGATATCTAATTTTAGTAATACAAAGCCCTAAGATATTGTTAAACAGACACTGAAATCCATCTAAATTTGATATTTTCAAGAGTAAATTTTATAAAAATGCAAAAACTAAACGTTACCCAAAAACTAATCCAATCGCATCTTTTAAAAGGTGAGATGACACCAGGAAAAGAAATTGGAATTAAGATAGATCAAGCCTTGCTGCAAGATGCAACCGGAACCTTAGTTCAATTAGAATTGGAGGCCATGAATCTAAAAAAGGCTAAGACGGAAGTTGCGGTGCAATATGTAGATCATAACCTTTTGCAAACCGATTTTAAAAATGCCGATGATCATTTATTTCTTCTCTCTGCAGCGCAAAAATTTGGCCTTTGGTATAGCAGGCCTGGGAATGGTGTGAGTCATCCTGTACACATGGAACGTTTTGGAAAACCCGGAAAAACATTGGTAGGGTCAGACAGTCATAGTTGTGCTGCGGGATCTTTAGGAATGTTGGCAATAGGTACAGGAGGTTTAGATGTTGCAGCAGCCATTGCAGGGAAACCTTATTTTGTGAAGATGCCTAAAGTTTGGGGCGTAAAACTAACTGGAAAATTACCAGATTGGGTAAGTGCCAAAGATGTGATCTTGGAAATGTTACGTAGGCATGATGTAAAAGGTGGTGTTGGAAAAATAGTAGAATATTATGGAGACGGCTTGAAATATTTAAGTGCAATGGATAGGCATGTAATTGCCAATATGGGAGCAGAATTAGGAGCAACTACAACCGTATTTCCTAGTGATGCTGAAACAAAACGATTTTTAAGATCTCAAGATAGGGAAGAAGATTGGAGTGAATTATTAGCCGATGAAGGTTGTGAATATGATCTTCACGAAGAAATAGTATTAGATGATCTTGTACCCTTAATTGCCTTACCTACCAGTCCGGGAAATGTTGTTACTGTAAGAGAAGTTGCTGGAAAAAAAATTAGTCAAGTAGTACTGGGGTCTTCCGCAAATCCTGGTTTACGGGATTTTTGGATGGCCGGCGCCATTGTAAAAGATAAATCGGTGAATAGTGATGTTTCTTTAGATGTGAATCCAACTTCTAGACAGACCATCCAGAATATGATAGATAATAAGGCCTTTGGTAACCTTATAAAAGCAGGGGCAAGATTTCATCAATCTGGATGTATGGGTTGTATTGGAATGGGTCAAGCCCCGGCATCGGATACTATTAGTTTGAGAACTATGCCCAGAAACTTCCCTAGTAGATCTGGAACCGAAGATGATATGGTGCATTTATGTAGTCCTGAAACTGCAGCAGCCTCAGCACTCACAGGAATGATCACAGATCCCCGAGATCTGGAAAAATTGTATAACATGAGCTATCCAAAATATATTCAACCAGAAATGGAAATTATTAATAAAGAGATGTTAGTAGCTCCGTTGGAGGATGGTTCTCATATAGATCTCAAAAAAGGTCCAAATATTAAAAGCTTGCCACACATAGATAAATTGCAAGAAAACTATACTGTTCCTGTATTATTAAAAATGGGAGATAATGTCTCTACAGATGAAATTTTGAAAGCAGGAGCAGAGGTGTTGCCCTTTAGAAGTAATTTGCCAGAGATAAGTAAGTATTCATTCACCGTGATAGATGATACTTTTTATGATCGTGCTATGCAAGCAAAAAATGATCATGGGGGACACATTGTGGTGGCAAAAGAAAATTATGCCCAAGGATCCAGTAGGGAACATGCAGCTTTGGCACCAAAATATCTTGGGCAGGTAGCTGTTTTAGCAAAAAGCTATGCTAGGATCGCTTGGCAGAATCTTGTAAACTTTGGTATTCTGCCATTAGAATTTATAGATATAGCCGATTATGATAAAATAGAACAAGGAGACATGGTTTCCTTTAAAAATCTGCCAAGCAATGTAACCGAAAGAAAAGAAATTCCGGTAATCATCAAGAAAACAAATGGGGAGTGTATAGAGATTCCCAGCAAACATAGCTTAAGTGATAGACAGATAAGCATTTTACTTAAAGGTGGAATTATAAATGAGTTTAAGGAGAAACTTGAAGAAAAAGAATTAAAATTATAATTAAAGAGATTACTAATCAAAATAAAAATTATGAAAATAGGAGTTATTGGAAGCGGAAATATTGGAGGGAATCTTGGTAAACATTGGGCAAAAGCAGGACATGAAGTATTATTTAGTTCAAGACATCCAGAGGAATTAAAAGATATAGTTAAAGAAGCAGGCGGAAATTCAAAAGCAGTTAGTATAGAAAAAGCTTTTGAAGAAAATGCAGATGTGTATTTGTTGGCTGTTCCATTTAAGGCCATAGATAGATTATCTGAATTATATGCCGGAGAATATGGCGGAAAAGTAATTATAGATGCTACCAATCCCTATCCAGAAAGGGATGGAGAAATGGCACAGGAGGTAAGAGATTCAAATTCTAACGCATCTGAATATACCGCGATGAAATTTAATACCGCGAAGACTGCCAAAGCTTTTAATACAATTTACGCAGATCATTTAAAAAATAAAGCCTTTAAGGAAACTGATAAATTGGCAATTCCATTCGCAGCACAAGATCAAGAAAGTAAAGAAACCACCCGGAAATTGATCGAAGATATTGGTTTTGATGCAGTTTATATAGGAGATCTTACTAAAACAAAGATCATGGATCCAGATCAAAAAATTTATGGAAAATCTGTGAACAGACAAGAATTAGAAAAGTTGATATCTTAGACAACTATTAAAAACACCAATTTCTTAAGGAAAGTTCTTAATAATGGTATGATTAAATATTCTTTAAGTTTTTATGAAGGAAGAAAAAGAAATTGCAGGAGAAGAACAGAAGCAAGAAAATATTGACTCTGAATTAAATGAGCATAAGGATTCTCGAGATGAAAACAAGGCAAGTGAACATGGCGAGATTTTAAATGATCAGTTAGAAGAAGCAAAGAAAGTATTTGACTATAGTACTAAAAGCATAGTTTTGTGCTCCTTTACTGCAGGTTTAGAAATAGGATTCAGTTTTTTATTAATGTGTACCGTTTTTACATTTTTTGATGGGAAAATAGCCGAAGATAGTATTTTCAAATTAATGACTTTTGTATACCCGGCTGGTTTTATATTGATAATATTGGGTAAATCTTTACTTTTTACAGAGCAAACCTCTTTATTAAGTTTACCCGTTTTAAATAAAAAACAATCTGTATCCAAGCTACTGAAGCTTTGGGGTTTGGTGATTTTCGGAAATCTAGCAGGTGGCTGGTTAATGTCTGCGCTATTGATCTGGATTGGTCCTGCTTTGGGCATTTTTAACTTGCTAGCGGTAGAAAAAATTGCCAGTCATGTTGCTTCATTTTCACCACAGGTAATATTGGTAAGTGCAATTTTAGCCGGATGGCTAATGGGATTACTTTCATGGTTATTATCTTCAGCACAAGACACTGTTAGTAGAATACTATTAATTATAATGATCACTGGGATAATGGCTTTTACAAGTCTACATCACAGCATTGTGGGAAATGTAGAAGTTTTTGCAGGACTATTAAGTTCACCTAAGATCTCAATTAGCGATTATCTTACTTTTGAAAGTGTAGCATTATTAGGAAATGCAATTGGTGGAGTTGTATTTGTTGCATTATTAAAATATCGAGCTTTTGTTTATAATGTAGATTAACCCATATAACTCAATAATATAAAAATCCCCTCAGAAAAATTTATAAGGGGATTTTTAAATTCTCATATCTTTCAATTAGTGCGTTTTCATTTGCGCCTTGCGCTTAGAAAGTTGTCTGTCTAGATCACTTACTGTTTCTGCCATAGCAGCCTCGAATGAAGTTTCATTGGATTCAGCGAAAACTTGTGGCCCAGGTACACTTAATTTTATATTGCAAATAAATCCTTTAGGTTCCATTCCATCTTGCTTCTTAAAGAAAACATCTGCACGGATTATCCAATCATATTTATTTTCTAATTTATCTAATTTTTTTTGAGTTAATTCTTCTAAACGCTCACTTTTAGTTAGTTGAACAAATTGAAATATAGCTTCCATATTGTTATTTATTAGGGTTATTAATTACTCTCTAAGAAACCCTTTTTCTAATACTTAAACAAGCTCGCAGCTCAGAATTAGCAAAGATTTATGATAGTTTTTATAGTTGAGATCTACCGTATAAAATGCACTTAGGAAAGCTTAGGATGAAGTTTATTGGAAGTTTGTAGCAATAGCTTTATAAATATAGGTCCCTAACCTTTATCTCAGCTCGAATCGCGAGCGTAGTTTTTTTGGTATCCATCCATCTCACGCTTCTTAACATGATTTGTGGTAACATCTAATTTTTTCCTCTGGGATTACTTTCATGTCTTTGATGTTTTAAATGATATTATAAGAGAAAATTAATTAACATCTTATCTATTTGATTCAAACGAATTAAATAGATAAGATGTTAATAATCAAAAACTTGTGTTGTATATTTATTAAGCTTCAAAAATAAATTTTGTCTTGGATTATATATTCTTATGCAATTAAATTATAGAAATTATGAAAATACTATTGTGTTTTTTGATGTCCCTATTCTTAATTAATATTTGTGTTGCTCAAAGAAAAGAGAAATTAAAGGGAGATAAAGAATTGATTTCTACTTCTAATCCTATAGAAGAAGAATTTGGTGTGTTGGAGATATATGATAATTTAAAGGTAACCATTGCTCAAAGCAAAAATAATAGTTATGTACTTACTACTGATAAAAACCTAGCCGAAGTGGTTAAGTTAGAAGTAAATAATGGAGTTCTAAAGTTAAATACCACTGCAAAAATCACCGGAAGTAAAAAATTAGAGATCTTTTTAAATGTAAAAAAAGTTTCAACTATTATTTTAAATGATGATGCAGAATTGGAAACTAAAGGAACTTTGACCTCAGAATTCTTTAATCTTACCGGGAATCAATCTTCTAAATTTGATCTAGATATCGATTCGAAAAATACAAGTATCATATTAGTAAAGAGTTCTGCAGGCAAAATAGATGTGAAATCGAAGGAAATTAGTTTGAATTTAACAGATAGGACAGATCTAAAAGGAGATTTAGATGCCGATAATTTAACTACACAATTATCTAAATCGGCAAAGTTAGACCTAAATGGCAAGGTTAATAATGCCATTTTCACTTTGAAAAATTCAGCCGACTTGAGAGCGAAGAAAATGATAGCTGGAACAATAACCTTAAATGCTAGCAATAATACAGATATATATGTTCATTCAACTAAAAATCTCATAATCGAATCGGAAGGGAAAAGTAAAGTATATATATACGGAAATCCTAATATCGAGTTGAAAGGACTTACTAATAGTTCCAGAATAATTAAAAAATAACCTCTACACAGATCATTTGATAAATAATATTCTGATTTATAAATTTTAGGCAAAATTGAGTGTTTTGAATAAAATTGCTAAAGTATTTCCTAAAGTATGTTAGAATTGGGATAAAAGTGCTAAGATTTATTTAAAGAACTTGACAAGGGTTGTATTTACCATTATATTATGACCAAAGTAATTATTATGAAAACGATACTATTAAGTTTGGCAATCATGTTTAGCAGTGTATTATCTGCACAGGATGTATACACGCAAGAAAACACCGAAATACATGAGGTAGAAGCAGAACGCATAACCAAGGAATACAATAAACAATTATCATTAGGTGGAATGCAATTTGCTCTATTTACTAAGAAGGTCCAAGAATTTTTAATTAAACGGGCCAAAATTGAAGAAGAATATACAGGGAAGGATAAACTTGACATGTTATATAGAATGCAGATACGTGAAACTTTAGAAATGAAGGATATATTAACAAGGCCTCAATTAAAAGTTTATAGACGTGCTAAAGGTGATATACAACCAATAGCTGTTGTAGAAGAAAAGTAACAAAACTATCAGATTAATTTAAACCGATTATAGCATAAGCCGTAATCGGTTTTTTTTAGAATTCTCAAGGGAAGTAGTTTCTAATATATTCTATTTTACATAATATAAATTATAGCACAAATGTATGATATGTAGAATTAGGCTGATGTGCACGTTTTCATTCGTAAGCTATAATTCTTTATTATGTAAAATATCCCAGTATATTAGTTACTTAAATTGAATATTCCCTACTTGGGTCAAGTAACTTTTAAATAAGAGATTCTCAGCAATTAGCATTGGAACTCTTTGTCCTATAATTTGCCGCTATGTAAAATTGCCGCTGCCAAATGCGCTTATTGTTTATTTAAAATATAATTGCAAATGCAATCATTTTTAAAACACAATCCCAGCCGCTTTGCCAACGCCAAAAAAAGCTAAGCTTTTAGATTCATTTAAAAATCGCGTATTCAAAGAAAACCCTGTAAGATTTTTTTCTACAGTCTTCTCGTAAAGGTTTCCGCAAGAGTATAAAATTACTCTACGAGATAATTTGTATACACTTGCTCTAATTGTGCTCTAATTCAACCTTTTTTGATTTCAGCTGCTTAATAAAACTTAGAAAGGAAATTTGAAATTGTAACTACCAATGTTTGATTCCTTTCTTTTTTCCTTGATGAAAAAAGAAACAAAAAAATCAAGGTTTCACAAAACTTTGGAAACAATGTACGGCTCAATCGCTACACTTTAGGAAACTTCATATTTATTTACTTTGTTTTGAAATCTCTTGAATAGTTCCAATGGTAAAGAAACTTTATAACCAGATCCCTAAAGCGCTTAACGCTCATTCACCTATTGTTTTAACCAAAGTTTTCTGAGGCCGAGTTTAGCATCCAAATTCTATTTTACATAATATTTTCTGAAGTTTGTTTTAGTTGACTCTTATAGGTCTTTTTAAAAGTAAAATTCCCACCACCATTCCAATTTATAATTTGACTAATCCCACCTTTTTCTCCATTTATAACCAGCTTCATTCTTTCCAATACAATATCAGCTATATGATTACCTTTTTCAATACCAATATATTGTCTATTCATTTTATGTGCTGTAGATACTGTTGTGCCTGAACCAAGATAGCAATCTAAAACAATGTCATTTTCATTTGTAGCAATTTCAAGAATCAATTTAATTAATTCTTCAGGTTTAGGTGTGTCAAATACCTTTTCATTTGGAAACAGCTGTAGAAAATGTTTTTTTGCGCTTTTATTAGTTCCTGCTATAGTTCCCAACCATAGAGTTTCAGGTGTCAATCCCCTACTCTTTCCATTCAAAAACTTTTTTATCCTTGGAACACCATTCCCGTCTCTACCGAACCAAATATTATTATTTAAAATCTCATTATTCATACGTTCTTTATTATAACACCAGCATCTTCCATTAGGAGGAGAATGAATTTTTCCATTAGGAGCGATAATGTCATAATATTGAGTAGAGACCGCGTGACCATCTTGTACATTTGCAGAAATGGATTGCCAATCACCTCTAGGATCATTGTCTGGGTTTTTATAGCGTTTAAGAATATCTTCTGTTACAGGTAATAAATTCCTGTTTTTTTTAAATTCCGTTTGATTAATACAGTAAACTAAAATATACTCGTGATTATTTGAAAACACGCTTCGGTTTTCTCTTGTCGTTCTTTGTTGCCAAATTATAGTTGTAACAAAATTATGCCTTCCAAATACTTTGTCTGCTGCAATTTTTAAATAATGCATTTCAGAATCATCTATTGAAATCCAAATACTACCATCTTCTGTTAAAAAAGGTTTAAGGTTTAAAAGTGTTGTAGTCATTTCTTCCAACCAAGCTTGATGGGTATAATCATCATCATAATGATTGTAACTTTCACCATTATTGTAAGGAGGATCAATATATATACACTTAACTTGGTTATTAAAGTCCGGTAAAAGTTTTTTAAGAACTTTTATATTATCTCCTTTAATAATCAAGTTAGTTTTTGAATCTTTGTTTTTATCTAATAATGGCATTTTAAAACATGTGATTTTAAGTCTGTTAATTTACAATATTCAAAAATAATAGTTTTAATATAAGTTATTCTATTTAACTCGTAAAAAGAAAATGAGACATTAATGATTGAAGAGAAAACGAAAGTATTTAGACCTATCCATTACCTAGGAAGTAAGTTGAGAATGCTTGATTTCATTGAAGAATCAATAAATGAAATCGATTCAGAAAAAGGTGGTGTTTGTGATTTATTTACTGGTTCTGGAAGTGTATCTTTTCATTTATCAAAATCACGACCAATTGTTTCTGTAGATATACAAAAGTATTCCAAAGTAATATCTTCTGCTATTCTTCAAAAGAAACATTTAGATTCTCAATTTGTAAATGATTTTTTAAATAATTGCAAAAATTCAGCTCATTCTGATATTCTATTTAAAACCGTTAAACCATTAATTGAATATGAAGTATTTTCAATTCAAAAGGCTTTGGATAAAACTTGTTTGGAAGGGTTATGTGAAATTTTAGAAAGTGGTTCCATAATAGCTTTTCAACTTTCAAATAAGACTAAACAAAAAAATAAATTAAATAAAAATATTGAAGAAGTCTTGGAAAATTTAAAGACTAATAATATATCAGAAATAGATTCTCTTTCTATTAGATATTTTGGAGGGATTTATTTTTCATATATGCAAACCTGTCAAATAGATTCTATTTTATATCAAATAAATATTGCTCCAAAGGAATTTAAAAACATATTGTTAGCTCCATTATTAAGCACTATTAGTGATGCTGTGAATACTGTTGGAAAGCAATTTGCTCAACCTATTAGACCAAGAAACAATAAGGGTATTATTAAATCCACTCTAGGGAAAGCTACGCATAAAGATAGAAAGATTGATATTTTTGAATCATATAGAAAATGGTTGGATAAATATAATTCTCTTGAAGAGTTAAAATACAACAATGTCGTTTATAATGTTGACTACAATGATGCTTTGGATAAATTACCTAAGAATGTGACTGTAGTTTATGCAGATCCACCATATACAAGAGATCATTATAGTAGGTTTTATCACGTTTTGGAAACTATTAGTTTAAGAGATTTACCTAAAATATCCACAATGGTATTAAAAGGAGAAACTAAATTAAGTAGAGGTCTTTATAGAGAAGAAAGACATCAATCTCCATTTTGTATTAGAAGTCAAGCTCCGAAAGCTTTTGAAAATATGTTTCAAAAAATAAGCTCTCGAGGATTAAAACTTGTTTTATCGTATTCCCCTTATGACGATACCAAGGAAACTCATCCAAGAGTTATAAAAATGAAACTATTAATAAGTTTAGCTAAAAAATATTTTGAAACTGTTGAAGTAAAAAGTGTTGGAGAATTCACACATAGTAAGTTAAATAATAGCGCTAAACATCTTGATGCTTCTAAAACTGCAGAAGTTTTAATAGTTTGTTACTAGCTTATATATTTAAAGCAGGACAAGATTGTCTCAAAACATCTAATGTGATTTCAGTACGTTTGATTACACCACTTGCGCTGGTTAAAATTTGCTCCAATTCAGTATATAATGGAGTTCCATTTGTTTCAAAATGATAAATAAACTGCGTAGAATTAATTTTTATAAAAAATATTATTGGTCTATTTTGTATATCATAGCTAACCGTAGATTCGCTAACTTTTTTTGGTTCTAAATTGTAGTTACTACTTTTTTTAATTTTTGCATTTGTACATAATTCTATTTCGGAATCTAATGAACCATTATTATTCAGATATTTTAGTTCTACAGTACCTCTCGTTCCAACTGTAGTTGATAATTCAAAAAAGGTTTCAAAATTTCTTTTAGCAAAAGATATTTGCGACCAACGAGGACCCGCACCTATTTCAGCAACTAAGACACTACTACTATCATTATAAGACCATCTAGAAGGTGTTATAATTGGTTGTGTAACTGGAGTAGCAGGAACAGCTGAAATAACAGGAGTAACCGGAGTAACTGGAGTAACTGGTTTTTTAGGTATAACAAAACCTTCTGGCGGTTTTTGAATTTTAACTTTTGGGAATAACTTATCTAATTCTTCCTTTTCAGGATTTGGTGTTTTATCTTTCTTTTTAGATTTATATTCCTCATTAATTTCTTCTTCATTCGGTATTTTATTACCTCTTTTTAATTTATCTATTAAATCTTGGGTTAATAATTTCAAGTTAGGATGACTTCCATTCAATATAGGTTGAAAATAATCATTAATATCCGAAAGAAAATTAATTCCTTTTTCTTCCTTTGGGTTATACTTTAGTAAAATAGAGCTTTCAACATTACTAACTAAACCTGTATAAGTTAAATTATTTGAACCTACAATCGTAATTCCTATATCTTCCCCCTCGAATAGATAAATTTTTGGATGAAAAATAATTCCATCTGGTTTAAAATTGTAAATAAAAACTTCCACTTCCCATTCTAATAAAGCTTCTAAAGCTTCTTTAGTAGTTACTCCTCCATCAATTCCAACTACTATTCTATAGTCTTTAATATATTCTTTCGAACTTAAAATGTGTGGTGTTAATCTAATTACTCCAGCTCTTGTAGCAAATGCTACCAAACATTTAAATGTATTATATGATTTATTATTTAATGCAGTAATTAATTCTTGAGCAACAGAAGAGTTCTCCTCTAAATTGAATCCTTGTCCTATAAATCTAACTTCCATTAATGGTCTGTAGTTTTAAAAAGATCAATTATTTCCACTTATAAAGCCAATGCGATTTTTTCGATATTTCTTATTGAAACATTTCGCTTACCTAATTCAACAGAACTTACATATGTTCTATGTAAATCACATCTAAAGGCAAGTTCTTCTTGAGATATTCCAATTTTATTACGAAGTTGCTTTATTTTAAGACCTAATTTTTCTTCAATTTTCATTTTTTAAAACTACTCTTTTGAACACTTTAAATCTACAGACTATAAGTAACACCTGTTAAAGATTAATGAATTCAAAACCATTCCATACACATTCCCACTTCGCTCCTATCCTTCGACAAGCTCAGGACCGCTTCGGGAAAAGCGTATTCCATTTAATTTTTAGAGAAACAATTGAGAAGAAAAAAACAAAAGGCTTTGTAGTGTTAACTTCGCTTTTACCAAAGCAAAGTTACATAACGCAGAACATTATAGTACAATTATGTTAATGTCTTAAAACGGCGTATAGCTCTGCTATTTGATATAATATCAGATATCGGCAGAAAGACTATATCAATAGGTATTATGTCAAAGCCGTTTTACTGGAATGTTCTTGAATATTTGATAGCTATAATTAAATACTTTGTAAAATATCCCAGAATGTTTATTTCATTACATACGTTGTTAAGTACTTGGATTATAAAGAATTTTAAATCAAGAAGATTTTATATCTTATAGAAACCGCATATTCTTTACTATCATTCAAGATATTTTAAAGAAGCGATTCTCAAAACTTTACGTTTACCATTTTAGTACACTTTTACATTTCGATTAGACAGTGGCTGATTCATATATAAAATAAAATTATAACTACATATAATATTGGTTCATTTTTGAGGGTGTGTAGTTTATTTTGTTGCTTTCATTTTAAGAAACAATTCTTTAAACAAACCTCGAGCGATCAATACCTTCATTATCTCATTAGTTCCAGCATAGATCCTAGAAACTCTGTTATCTGCATACATTCGGGCAATTGGATAATCCCACATATACCCATAACCTCCGAATAATTGAAGGCATTCATCTACTACTTTACTGTGCATTTCTGTTGCTGAATATTTCGCCATGGAAGCACTTTCTGCAGTTAATTCATGCTTAGATAATAATTGTGTACAACGATCTAAAAAAGCTTGATGTATTTGCAATTGTGACGCACATTCAGCAAGTTTAAATTGAGTGTTTTGGAACCCGGCAATTGGTTGCTTAAAAGCGGTTCTAGTAGAGGTATATTCTATTGTTTTTTCTATAGCTCCTTCTGCCCCACCTATAGCGTTAATAGCTACGATTAAACGCTCTCTGGCTAATTCTGTCATCATAATTTTAAATCCTGATCCTTCTTCTCCTAATAAATTTTCTTTTGAAACTTTTACATTATCAAAAAATAACTCACAGGTATCCTGTGCTTTCATTCCTATTTTCTTGAAAGGAACTCCCTTTTCAAAACCTTCAGACTCGCTTTCTATTATCAATAAAGACACGCCTTCTTTCTCTGTTCCTATATTGGTTTTCACCGCTACAATAGACATATCACTCATATATCCGTTTGTTATGAAGGTTTTCTGCCCATTTACCAAATAATAGTCTCCTTTATCTACTGCGTTTGTTGTGATAGCTTGAAGATCACTACCACAGTTTGGCTCTGTCATACCAAGTGATGTGATCATTTTTCCGGAAGCCATTTTAGGAAGATACTTTTGCTTTTGTGCTTCGGTTCCATACTTTAAGAGATAAGGAGCAATAACATCTGAATGTAACGAAAACCCAGGACCACTAACACCTTCTTTTGCCAGTTCTTCAATAAATAAGGCACTAAAGCTGAAATCTAAACCACTTCCTCCATATTCCTCAGGGATATCAATACATAGCAAACCCAATTCTCCGGCACGTTCCCAGATCTCTCGGCTAACCATTCCATTTTTCTCCCATTCTTCTGTGTGATCCATAATTTCATTCTTGATGAAATCCTGAATCATTTTTTTGGTCATTTTATGTTCTTCAGAGGAGTATATTTCGCGTTCTAATAAAACATTTTGTAACATACCTGATCTTTTAATTTAATGATTCTTATAAAATACGCGATCCTTCTAACTTATAATAGTCCTGTCTATAGTTTTAATAACATCATATTTATTAATTCTTTTCGTAGATTATTCTCCATAAAGGTTTAAAATAATTAATTACAGTACTTCATTTACACATACAAAAAAATGAATCGGGAAGATATAATCTGAAACCTATAATTGCCTTAATCTTAAAGATAATATTTTAATTCCATTTCACACGTATTACTGATATATGCTAATTGTTTTAGGAAATAGAATAGAAAGTGGCCGATTCAATTATGGAAAGTTTTGAGAAGGTTTATAAATCATTAAAAAAAACTGGATAATACTTCTTAAGAGGTATCATCCAGTTTTTGGACCAAGAAAGATTAAAATATTTAGTTTCCGTGATTATGGATTCTATAATTATAAAAAATTCAGTCGATAAATTTTAATTTAACTCCTTCATGATCTCCGCAAATAATTCATAAGAACGAATCCTTTCTTTAACCCCATAAATATTAGTAACAGCAATAAGTTCGTCTGCCTTGGTTTGCTCCATAAAATCTTTTACCTGAGCCTTCACTGTAGCTTTACTACCAATAAAGGAATACTTAAGCATCTGATGTATTTGGGGGTGTTTCAGTATCTCCTTCAGCTCATCGGTCATGGCTGTTGGTGGTTGCACATAATCCCGTTTTCCTGTAAAAATACCCACGATCATGCGGATCAAAGAAGTAAATAAACGTTCGGCTTCTTCGTCTGTATCTGCAATAATAATATTTACTCCTGCCATTACGTAAGGTTCTTTTAAATCCTCTGAGGCTTGGAATTCTTGACGGTAAATTTCTATCGCGTCCCCCAAATGAGTTGTCGCAAAATGGCTAGCAAAAGCATAAGGCAATCCTTTTTTTGCGGCTAGATGTGCACTATCTGTACTTGAACCTAAAATATAAATGGGAACCTCCACTCCTTCCGCTACCGTAGCACGAACTTTAGAGTTAGCATTCTCTGTAGAGAAATATTTTTCTATTTTATCCAATTCGGCAGGGAAAGACTGTGCTGCTTGCATAAAATCTGAGCGAATAGCTTGTGCCGTATCTCTGTCTGTTCCAGGAGCTCGCCCTAATCCAAGATCAATTCGGTTAGGATATAAAGATGCTAAGGTGCCAAATTGTTCAGCAATGATCAATGGCGAATGGTTAGGTAGCATAATACCACCAGAACCAATGCGAAGTGTTTTTGTTCCTCCTGCTAAATATCCAATTAGAACCGATGTTGCGCTACTTCCAATATTCGGCGCATTGTGATGTTCTGCTAACCAATAACGTGTATACCCAAATGATTCGGCATTTTGTGCCAATTCAAGTGCAGTATTATAGGTTTGTTTTAAAGAATGACCTTCAGAAACTAAGGCAAGGTCTAAAATGGAATAAAGCGTATTTTTATATTTCATGTAGATGTTATCTGTTATCAATATATGTGAAAGCCGACATATTTAATACTGGAATCACTTTTACAATTTGGCTCATTCCGTCGATTACATGACCTTATACTTACTAAATTCCCTGTGATTTTTAGAAAGTTTCCTCTGTTCAACTATTTTCTACGTCTAAAAAAAAAGGATACCAACTAACGCATTTAGATTTTTAGTTTCAGTTGAATATAAATTAACCCATCACGGTAAATCAATTAGTTATTTCAAAGCTCAATAATATCCTCACTTTATTTTTATATTAAAAAAAAGACCATCTGAGAAGACGGTCTTTTAAAAATAAAATAATTTCCGTTTTACACTGGAATAGAATCAGTAATACTTCTACGATCCCAGTTGCGGTGTTGCGCCATGCTTTTCTTAAAGGCTTCTGGCTTTTCATTTATAAGTAGGGCTTTATCCTTCATATGATCTTTTACAAAAGTGGCTTTTAACAAGCGCTCCCCTTCTCCATCGGCAGCAATTGCTTTACAATGTTTAAAAGCTTCATTCACAAATTTGATGAACTTTGCTTGCTTCAACAAAGCATCAACAGAGGATTTCCCATCTGGTATATACAGCGCATCAAAAAGTACGCTTTCCGTAGTCATGATCGAAGCATCCACTTTATACTCATTATTATCGGAATCCTTAACCGTTCCTCCATGTGGAGCAACCAATTTCGCCATGGCTCCTTCTTTTTCTAACATCGCTTTCATCGCCTTAAAGCTCTTAGCATCAAAACCATCTCCTAACAAAACAGCAACTTGACGAGTTGCAATGCTATTAAATTTGGTTTTAGCCTGACTTAAAGCTGGTGAGGCATCTAGATAATTTTTCTTAGGTCCCGGTTCGTGCTTTTTAGGATCGGCATCTGCACCAATAGCTTGATTAATTGGTTTTTCGATGTTTTTAGGAATTTTCATCCCTAATCCTTCTGCAACTTTCTTGGCAAGGTCTTTATCTATTTGTGCAATGAGCCACAACATACGCTCTTTAATATGATCTTGTGTACATTTACCTAGCTCAAACGTATATGCACCTGCTATGTGTTCCTGTTCCCATGGCGCTAAGCTTCGATAAAAGAGTGCAGGTTGAGAGAAATGATCACTAAAACTTTCACTTCGGGTACGTATTTTCTTAGCATCTATACGCTCTTCATACGAATGAAATGCACCTTCAGACATTTTTGCAAGATGAGGACATCCTCCACTTAGAGAGTTTGGGAAATAAGCGGTTTGTCCTTTAGGAATACTTGCTTGCATTTGTCCGTCCCGCTGATTGTTATGAGTTGGAACTACTGGTTGGTTAATTGGGATCTGGTGGAAGTTAGGAGTTCCCAATCTAGAAAGTTGTGTATCTCTATAAGAGAACAAACGCCCTTGCAAAAGTGGATCGTTCGAAAAGTCGATCCCTGGAACTATATGTCCTGGTAAGAAAGCAACCTGCTCAGTTTCAGCAAAGAAATTTTCAGGATTTCTATTCAATGTCATTTTCCCAACAATGGTCACAGGAACCATTTCTTCCGGGATCAGTTTTGTTGGATCCAATAAATCGAATTCAAACTTATGTTCATCTGCTTCAGGAACAATCTGTAATCCTAATTCCCATTCTGGGAATTGTCCTGCTTCAATAGCATCCCAAAGATCACGACGGTGAAAATCTGCATCGGCTCCATTAATTTTTACGGCTTCTTCCCAGGTTACAGAGTGTACACCTAGCACCGGTTTCCAATGGAACTTTACAAAATGGGACTCATTCTTTTGGTTGATCAGTCTAAAGGTATGTATCCCAAAGCCTTCCATCATACGTAAACTTCGTGGAATGGCGCGGTCACTCATCGCCCAGATATGATTATGCAATGTTTCTGTAGTAAGTGAAACAAAATCGTAAAAAGTATCATGGGCAGAAGCCGCCTGCGGGATTTCTTTATTAGGTTCCGGTTTTACAGAGTGAATTAGATCTGGAAACTTCATAGCATCTTGAATGAAGAAGATAGGCATATTATTACCTACCAGATCCCAGGTACCTTCTTCCGTATAAAATTTAACTGCAAAGCCTCTTACATCACGCGCTAGATCGGGTGATCCCTTTGAGCCCGCCACTGTAGAGAAACGCACAAATACTGGAGTCCTTCTGTTGGTATCAGTTAAAATTCCAGCTTTTGTAAATTCTGACATATCTTTAGATAACTCGAAATATCCATGTGCTCCACTTCCGCGAGCGTGCACAATTCTTTCGGGAATGCGTTCATGATCAAAATGGGTGATCTTTTCTCTTAATAGAAAATCCTCCAGTAAAGTAGAACCCCGCTCCCCAGATTTAAGCGAGTTATTAGTATCGTTAACTTTAAGCCCTTGATTAGTGGTCATGGTGCTATCTTTCATTTCCCAATGATCCTTTTTTAGCTGCTCGATCTTTTTGGTGTCAGCAGAATCTTGCTTCGATTTCTTTGCCATTTTTCTTGATTTTAGTTAGTATAATATATGTTTTGTAATTCCAATGTGGATGGGGATTTTCTGTGTTCAAATAAAATTAAACATTAAACCAACTAAGGGCAATTATTTAAGAAGCTTTTAGGTTTTGAGAAGAATTCGGTTTTTAAGCATTAAAAATAAAACTACTTTAAGATCTATCTCTGCAACAGAACTTTGATGTTTAAATACTTAAGGAACAAGTAGGAAGAATTTTAAGTTAAGGTGTAAAAGCTATTTCACCTAATGCAACGAGAAAGTCTATTTTTATGGACCTATTAGATCATATTTAATTGTACGCATATTTTCCCTTGTTTTTTTAATTGAAAAGATCTTTGTAATAGCTTTAAAATGAAAAATGGCTAATTTGAAGCCAAAACAACTTCAGCTTAGAAACTAGTCCTAAATTAATATCCAATAAAATATTTAAAAAACTTAGAATGTGTTTACTTGTCTAAAATACTTAATTATATATTTATTGAAGTATTGATTAGATTAGCAAGCCTAATATTAGATTCACTTACTTAAAAAGCAATGACCTTATTAACTTTCCTGGTGATATTTTCCACATTATCGTTTTTGTTTTTTGGAATTAGTTGTTTCGTCACTGCGCACATGCGAAATGAATTTATACGTTACGGGCTTAAAGACCATCAGTATCTTATTGGAGTATTACAGATTTTAGGAGCTTTCGGACTTGGATTTGGGTATATCTTCCTGCCTCTTTTAAGTGTAATATCTTCAGTAGGTTTATCCATTCTAATGCTTTTGGGATTCGGTGTGCGTTTAAAAGTAAAAGACAGCTTTGTACAATCTGCACCTTCTTTTATCTACGCTATAATAAATGCCTATATTTCTATTGCACTGTTATTGAGCTTCTAAACAGGAAAATTTTTATAAGATAAAAACCAGAATTAAGCAAAGCACTAAAAACAGAAATGCTGGGAAAGATTTTTTAATAGGGTCTTTAATCTTTATATGCATTAAAACAGACCCTGCCAGAAGAAAAGCAAGTCCCAATGCGGCCGGATTTATAAGTTCGGGAAACCATATACCGCAAATAAGCGCAATAGCGAAAGTTACTTTTAAAAATCCGATTATATATAAACTCCACATAGGCAATCCGTAAACTGCAAATTCCTCTTTAATTGTTTTTGCATCACCT
>TARA_R100001369_G_scaffold23884_1_pt1 | contig 110627 bp, 93 predicted proteins | sample TARA_R100001369 | Tara Oceans TARA_R100001369 (sample SAMEA2621528) | marine metagenome | biome: marine biome (ENVO:00000447); feature: surface water layer (ENVO:00002042); material: "saline water (ENVO:00002010), including plankton (ENVO:xxxxxxxx)" | depth 5 m
CAAAAAAAGCCTAGCTGCTTGCGCTCATTTTTTATAACCCACCATGCAAGGTGGTGGGTTGCGGTATGGCAGCCAACCGCTTGCTTGCGCAAAAGCTATGGTTGGGTTGCTTAAGCTCCTGAATTCGGAAACTCTCATCTTAGAAAATGAAGATATTCATATTGCTTGCTATCTCCCTGTCCGTTATAGATAAGTAGACTTTGAATGTTAATTTATGTAAATATAGATTAATGTCTAATTATTCTTTTCTTTTAGGCCGAATGAAAAATTCATGGGGTCGCAAATGAATAGGGTCGCAATTGAATAGAGTAACAAATGAACAGGGGGAGTAATGAATAGTTCGAGTTTACAGCTGTCGCAGCGTGTATATACCCCATTAAATGCATTACAGGCCCATGCTGAACGTCTCCAGGCGCAATCGCTCAGTGACCTGATTGGTAGCGATACTCCCTCAGCCCGTCGGCGCTCTAGTTCATTAGCATTTACTTTTAATACGCTACATTTAGACCTTAGTAAGCAACGTGTAACTCAGGAGACCCTTTCATTATTAACTGATTGGGCACACAGCTGTGGGTTTGAAGAGAAGCGTAAAGCATTGTTTGCTGGCGCTAAAATGAATACCTCTGAAAAGCGTGAGGCAATGCATATGGCAGCGCGCTGGCCAACGGCTGCTACTCCTCCCAACGGCATGGAAGATGCCGCCGCTTTTTGTCAGCAGCAGCGTTTACGCTTAGCCGAAATTGTTGAGCGAGTGCATCAGCGTGAGTGGTTTGGTGCCACTGGGCAGTCAATCACCGATGTAGTGCATATTGGCGTTGGCGGGTCTGATTTAGGGCCAAAACTGATTAGTGAAGCTTTGGCAGATCGACCAAGCCATACTGTTGTCAACGTTCATTTCGTCTCTAGCATGGATGGCACCCAGCTTTTACCGTTGATGGAGTCACTTGATCCTGCTACCACGCTATTGGTGTTGGCATCTAAATCGTTTACCACAGCGGATACGCAGTTCAATGTAAAAACGGCCTTGGTATGGTTGAGTGAATCACTGGAAGTTGATGTGCCCACTATTTGTTGCTATCAACTCTTAGGGGTCTCCTCCAGACCGGATAAAATGACTGAGTTTGGTATTCCTGACGCCCATCAATTGGTCTTTAAAGACTGGATTGGTGGGCGTTTTTCATTATGGTCGCCAATTGGTGTCAGCGTTGCGATGCAGCTTGGTATGGCGAAATTTAATTCGCTGCTCGAAGGGGCGCACATGATGGATCGCCACTTCCTGGAGACGCCGCTGACCGAAAATTTGCCCGTCTTAGTCGCATTAGTGGGCGCTTGGAATTGCCAATTTCTGAATATTTCCAGCCATGCCATACTGCCTTATGATGCCCGGCTGAAAAGTTTGCCTGCCTATTTACAGCAATTAGAGATGGAATCAAATGGTAAGAGTGTGTGCCTGGATGGGCGCTCTGTTACTCATGCGACCTGCCCAATTATCTGGGGCGATGTGGGGTCGAATGCTCAGCATGCGTTTTATCAACTTCTGCATCAGGGCGGGCATACGGTAAGTGCCGATTTTGTAGCGGTGAGGTAGCAGCAACCCAGGCTGTGCGTGATTCGTTGGCCTCCCAGGAGCAACTAACCTTAGCTAATTGCCTAGCCCAGGCGCAGTTGTTCGCGTTGGGTGACGATGCTATTCCTAATGCACTGCGCGGATCTATGGCTCAGAGTTATCGCGGCAACCAGCCTAATTCGCTTTTGCTGCTTAATCAGCTAAACGCTTGGAGTATGGGGGCACTGTTAGCGCTTTACGAACACAAGGTGTTTGTTCAATCGGTATTGTGGAACCTAAACCCTTTTGATCAGCCGGGCGTCGAGCTAGGCAAGAAGCTGGCCACCCGCCTTTACCAAGCGCTGGCAGGGGAGGCTTCCGAGCAAGACATCGTACATGACATAGAACATGACATCGTACATGACATAGTTAACGATCCTAGTACCTTACAATTGCTGAAAAAAGTAAGCGAATGGAGAAAGTGAGTGTTGCTCTGTTTCAAGTTGAGCGGAGCTAAAAAAAATAAAGGTAAATTAGAATGTTTAAAAAAATGAATGTCATCTTTATTTCGACCACTACGGCGCTTTCACTGCTGCTATCTTCCTCTGTTTTGGCGGATGAAGTGTATAGCGAGACAGCCACAGGAATGGTCGAAGCAGCTGTTCAAGCGATCTGTGATGGCGATAAAGACAGGCATCTTGCAATGCATCAGCGGGAAATTGCTCCTGATCTCTATTATGACGAAAAGTTTTCAGCCTTCCATGAAGCATGCAGAGAGAAAAGGATATCAAGCATTGAAACTATATCAGATCTTGGTAATGCATTAATGCAAGAGCAAAAGCGTAGATTTCACATTGATACGAACATTGTTATGGGTGACGGGTCTGTGTACGCAACCACGTTTCGAGTGATTTGGGGGGCATTCGGGGTACCCGAAGTCGGAAATCCAGTCGAGGCGTGGAGATTGGGTGGAATTAGTAGAGTGCAGGTACCCACGCTTAAGGAAGTACGCTAGACAAGTTAGGCTGGGTAAGAGCTGCCTACGCTCGATAATTCAGCGTTACAACTCGCCCTGAACGTCAAACCGATTCTTTTTTCACTGATCTTTGCTTTGCTTTGCTTTGCCTTCGCTCGTCGGTTTTTTGTACAAAGCCTCGTTTCACCTCATCCCAATATACCGCAGATACGGCGCCGCCAGTGCCTGGTGGCCCGTGTAGCTTCGCGGCCATCCCCGTGGGTAGCCTTACCCATGTCGAGTACTCCTCTGGCATTACCTTCTCTTCTTACTCACCCAATAAGTTAGGTGGGCTCACGTGTATGTGTGATTAATAGATATTGATTATTAGTTGATAATACACTTTAAATAAAAGTTTATTACTAGTTATCTTCTAATCATAAGTATGAGATAAGCCGCGAAATTTGAAATATAAGTTATGGGTGTTACTTATGTGGTCAGTTTGTTTTATTAAATTGGTTCTTGTGCGCTTGGCAGTTTTTGTCCAGTCTTATAAAAATTAATAAATTTATTGAATGATATAAATATTTGGTATCGAGGGTTGCCATTATACCCCGGGGCGGTAGCGTGGTTAAAAGAAGAAACCCCTCACCATCATAATAAATGACAGATACATGCCAGGCGCCGATCCGAACTGAGGGCTGCACTAGGTTGATTGTCGGTCTTTTACGTATGACGACTCATGAGTATATACGATCAATATGCATGGTTGATTAATCAAAAATTTTATTTTAAATAATGGTTTACGGCGAAGAAATGTGTAATTAAAAGAATGAGTTGATGCCGGTTTTAAAATATTTAAGTTTCTGGTGTTACTTTTTTAGTCAGTTAATTATTATTAAGTTCAATCTTGGGCGCTGTTCTTTTTATCCAAGATTACTAAAAATACACAATGCGTTTAAATGTTATAAAAACGCTTGGTCTCGGGGATTGCCGCTATATCCTGGGGCGGTAGCGTGGCTGATAGCAAGTTGCACCAAGTTGCACCAAGTTGCACCAAGTTGTATCAAGTTGCATAAAGTTTCACCAAGTTGTACCAACTAGTTGCACCAGATAGTTGCACTAAATATGCCTTTATCCGCCACGCTTTTATTTAACCACCACGCTTATAACCTTATCGTTTCATACACCTATACCTATAACTGCTTCCTCTAAAGTTACTTAACCTCTTTTCTCAACGTCTATATAAGGTCGCCGCGTGACAGACAGCCCGCCCTCAAAACCAACCTACGCGCCAGACATCGACCTTGGCCATTTTTTTGGCTGGCTAGTTGACTGTAAGTGGTTGATTTTATTTGTAATATTTCTTTCTGGTGTCGGTGGCTACCTGTATGCTGGCTCGCAGCCACGCATATACAGTGCCGACTCGCTTGTGCAGGTAGAAAGCAAGGATAGCACGCTGATCAACCTGCCCGGGATGTCGGGGCAGGCAAGCCTTGAGGAAAACAGGACACTGACCGAGATCGGAATCCTGAAATCGAGAATGGTACTGGGTGGGGCAGTTGACCGCGAAAATCTGACCATCCGAGTCACCCCCAGGCGCTTGTACTTTCTCGGTAACTTCCTCGTCAACCGGGGTGTGTCCGTACCCTCTTTGATGCGTGATCATCCTTATGTATGGGCCAATGAATTTGTCGATGTCTCGCGATTCGAAGTGCCCGAGGGGGCCTCTAGAGGTCCCTACATTATCCGCTCAGAGGGTGATGGTGGTTATACCTTGCTACAGGGCGAGCGTGTTTTGTTTACCGGGCAGGCTGGCGAAACACTGCACAGCGACGATGGTTATCGGTTGTTCGTGCAACGCCTCGAAGCGCATGCAGGTGCCGAGTTCCTGCTATCCCTAAGTACCCGTCTGAGTGCGATCAATGCGCTCAAATCAAGTTTGAGTAGCTCCCAAGCGGAAGGGGAGTGGCTGGTCAATCTTCGCCTGACCGGTCAGGACAGAACGCAGATTGAGGATACTCTCAACACTATTATGGAGGTCTTCCTGGCACAAAACATCGAGCGTCAGTCCGCCCAGGCCGACCGTCAGCTTCAGTTCCTTGCGGAACAGATTCCCCAGGTTAGCGAACAGCTCTCCGCTTCAGAATCTAACCTGAACGATTATCGCGCCCAACGCGATTCCGTTGATCTGGATTTCCAGACCGAAGCCATGCTGAACAATCTGGTGACAATCGAAAATCAATTGTCGGATATCGAGTTTCAGCGGATCGAACTGGGGCAACGTTTCACTAGTGGTCACCCAACCTACCAAGTGCTGGTTAATAAGAAGCAGCGACTGGAAGAAAGCAAAGCGGAATTGGAAATTCAGATTCACGACCTCCCCGAAACCCAGCAGGAGATCCTTAGGCTTGAGCGGGCGGCTCGCGTTAATCAGGAAATCTATATACAGCTGCTCAACAAGCAGCAAGAAATGCGCCTGATTCAGGCGGGAACGGTGGGCAATGTCAGGATACTCGACTCGGCTGTCGTCCAGCCGTGGCCCATTGCGCCGCTTTCAAGCCGGATCGTGTCCAGAAGTTTGCTCATGGGCTTATTCGTCGCGATTGCTATCGTTTTGGCTCGCTACCTACTCAATCGTAGCATCGAAGTACCCAAGCAGCTTGAGGATCAGGGCCTTCCTGTCTATGCGGCCGTGCCCCTTTCCGTTGAGCAGAAGAAGCTTTCGGGAGGCTTCAAGACCGGTTCGCATTACCGCAAGCGCGCCGCTCTGCGTCAGCGTATTGGTCTTTGTGACCTGCTGGCCTTGCGAAGCCCGAATGATCTCTCTATCGAAGCTATACGCAGTCTGCGCACCAGCTTGCACTTCGCCATGATGGATGCGGATAACAACCGACTCATGATTACGGGGTCTTCACCAACGGTCGGAAAGAGCTTCATTAGCGCTAACCTGGCCGCGGTTTGTGCCCAGGCTGGTCAGAAGGTACTCGTCATGGATGGCGACCTGCGTAAGGGGCATCTCCACCATGCCTTTCAAGGCGAAAGCGATGCTGGGCTTTCCGAACTACTGGTTGGCCAACTGACATTAGAAGGAGCGGTTCGTAGTACCGCGGTGGAAGGGTTGGACTATATCTCTCGAGGCGTCTCTCCGCCGAACCCTTCTGAACTGCTGATGCAGCCGAGCTTTTCACAGCTAATGAAGGATGTGTCCTCCCGCTACGACCTGGTGATTATCGATACCCCACCGGTACTGGCGGCGACCGATGCCGCCATCATTGGTAAGCAGGTTGGCACTAGCTTGCTCGTGGTGCGTTTCGGCATGAATCCGGCGCGGGAAATCGAAGCAACGATACAGCGTCTTGGAACCAGCGGCGTCACTCTCAAAGGCGCCATCCTCAACGCTATGGAACGTACAGCCGCCACCAATTATGGCTATTACGGCCACTATAAATATTCTTAATAATAATTAATTTTTTCTGAAGGGACGATGCTCGCTTGTCGTCGCTGTAGATATCGAGGGCGTCGTGTCGTACGCCATCAGACTAACCATCAATGTGGCCCTTAAGGTCCAGATTGTCAGTGGCGAACAGGGGAGTAAACTATGGCAACGATCACTTCCATCTTCCCGGTGCAAAGCCGACACTCCCGATTCCTTAATCGACTGCTGCTGAGTCGCAAGCTGCAACTTTTGCTGGGTTTTCACCTTACGATCATTTTTCCTGCACTGGCCATCTGGGGTGAAGCCATTTGGAATGGTGCCGATAGTGACCAGCTGGTGACGTTGTTCGCTATTACATTAGCTTACTGGTGTTCGCTTACCGTCTTGCAGTGTATTAACCAGCTTCCCGGTACTCTTGGCTATTTTTTGAGCATACCGGTCACTTCGGTTTGTTTTGCCACTCTCTTCACGATGCTTCGTTTGATGTCGTTCGAGCCTAGCGAGACACTCTTCCTTACCAGTTACTTTCTCACTGCTTCTTTTTCTACTGTGGGTTACTGGGTTGCTCAGCATTACCGTGAACTCAAACTTGCCGTGGTGCCTTATGGCAAGGCACCAAGCCTGTGCCATATACCCGGTGTTAATTGGCACAGCCTTGGCTCACCTGGGCTGGATAATGTTCGCGTGGATGGCGTGGTAGCCGATTTGTACGACGATCTCCCTCCTGAGTGGGAGGAGTTCCTGGCAGACTGTACGCTTCACCGCATTCCCGTCTATCACGCCACCACTACTTATGAGTGGCTAACGGGTCGTGTTCAGCTTGGTCATCTCTACGAGAATCGCTATGGAAGCCTGCAGCCGGATGAAGGCTACGAAATGATTAAACGGTACCTGGATTTGCTGACTATCCTGGCAACGTTGCCTCTCATCTTGCCACTCATGGCCATCACCGCTATTGCTATTCGTATGGAGGGCCCCGGCCCCGTTTTATTCACCCAGCAGCGCATGGGCTTCCAATGCCAACCCTTCACTGTTTACAAGTTCCGAAGCATGTACATCGACCAGCAGGGAATGGGTTATACCGAAAATAATGAGGATCCACGCATCACTCGTGTTGGCAAGGTGATTCGGAAGTACCGCGTGGATGAACTTCCTCAGTTGTTCAACGTGCTGAAGGGGGACATGAGCCTGATTGGTCCGCGTCCAGAATCCATGGATCTAGCACATTGGTACCAGAAAGACGTGCCTTTCTTTCACTATCGACACGTCGTTCGTCCCGGTATCTCTGGCTGGGCACAGGTAGAGCAGGGCTACGCAGCAGAAGTGGATGGCATGAACCAGAAACTGGAATACGACTTTTACTACATCAAGAACATTTCGTTCTGGCTCGATCTGCTTATTGTGATGCGCACCATCCGTACCGTGCTGACCGGCTTCGGCAGCCGCTAATTCCCCTCCAACTAATTCCCCTCCAAATAGTGCCATGACTTGTAAGGGCCAGGCACTCAACAGAAGCGACCTGATATGCGACATCTATGCCTGATACGTTTGGGCTCTTCCCTGGCGCCCGACGCTTCAACCCTCCCTCTAATTACTTTACCTATTGCTCTATGCTGAGCCAGCTAAAGGAGCTCTACGCTCTCCTTACCGCCGAGCAGCGCAAAAAGCTCCTGCGCCTGCAATTCCTGGTGGTGTTGATGTCCTTCACCGAGATCGCTGGGGTGGTGTCCATCGGTACCTTCATGGGTCTGGTCGGTGATATGAGCCAGCTGCAGGGCGAGGGGAGGATGGCTGAGCTTTACCATGCCAGCGGTCTTGATACGCCACAAGCCTTTCTGTTCTGGCTGGGTATTGGCGTGCTGGTCATCTTCATCGGCGCGGCGCTGATCTCGATGTACACCATCTGGCGGCTCTCGATGTATGGCGCTCGTGTGGGGGCACAGCTCGCCAGCCGTCTCTACACCCATTACATGCACCAGTCCTGGCTTTTCCACGCCAGCGGCAGCAGCAGCCAACTGACCAATCAGATCGCTCAAGAGTGTCAGCGCATCACCAACTCGGTGATTAACCCTTTGTTGCAGATGAACGCCAAGCTGGTAATGGCGCTGTTCATGTCGGTGGCGATTTTTCTCTATAACCCGCTGGTGGCCCTGGCGGGGCTGACGATTTTATCCTTGGCTTATGTGCTGCTCTTTCGTACCGTGCGTCGGCGGCTGATCCGCAATGGCAAGAGTATTTCCGAGGCGCAGCAGCTGCGTTTCAAGCTTATGGCCGAGGGCTTCGGAGGTATCAAGGATACCTTGGTGCTGGGCCGCCAGCAGCTGTTCACTGAACACTTCGATGGTGCATGCGACCGCTTCGCCGAAGCCCAGGGTACCACCCAGACCCTGAGCATGGCGCCGCGCTACGCAATGGAGCTGGTTGCCTTTAGTAGCGTAATCTTCCTAGTGCTGTATCTGCTGGCCGCGTACGAAGGCAACTTGGGCTCCATTTTGCCAGTACTTTCCGTTTATGCCCTGGCGGGGTTTAAGTTATTGCCGGCCTTTCAGCAGGTCTATACCAGCCTCTCACAGATCCGCGGCAATCTGGCCTCCTTCGATGCCCTGCGAGATGACCTTTACAACAGCAGTAAAGCGCGCCTTGCCGTTCAAGCGAGTAAGACCGAGCGGGCTGTTGAGCCATTATCCCCCAAGCAGCACGTGCGGCTAGACAACGTGACCTTTTCCTATCCTGGCAAGCAGGAGCCGGCGTTAAGGGGGCTGGATATTGTGATTCCAGTTAATCAGATAGTGGGTCTGGTCGGTGCTTCTGGCTCCGGTAAATCGACCGCTATTGATTTGCTACTGGGCCTGATCGAGCCTTGCAAGGGGCAACTGTTGATCGATGACCAGCCGGTGACGTCTGTGAATCGACGTGCCTGGCAGAACGTCTTGGGTTTCGTGCCCCAATCGATTTTTTTGGCAGACGGCAGCATACGCGAGAATATTGGCTTCGGTTTGCCGCCTCACGCCCTTGATGATGTGAAGGTTCACCGTGCTGCGAGTTTGGCACACCTGGATGAGCTCCTCGCCGAATTGCCGGATGGCCTTGACACTCGAGTCGGGGAGCGGGGCGTACAGCTCTCCGGCGGCCAGCGTCAACGTATCGGTATTGCCCGAGCCCTCTATCATGACGCGGATGTACTGATTCTAGACGAGGCCACCAGCGCTCTGGATGGTATTACTGAAAATAGCATCATGGAGGCCATCAACGCGTTTTCCGGTAAGAAGACTATTGTCATCATCGCCCACCGCTTAGCAACGGTAAGACATTGCGATCAGATCTACTTGCTTTCCAAGGGAAGAGTCGTTGATCAAGGTGATTACCCATCATTGTTGAGTCGAAACAAGACTTTCCAGCGTATGGCTCAACACGCATAAACGCCAGTTATCAAACCGCTTTATATCTCGCAAGTTCTCAACTCTAGATTAAGACCGAGTGAGGGTTCAGTGCCCTGACAACCTTTCTGAAAAGAGACAGGAGAGTGCAATGATTAACACAATATTAGTGACCGGCGGGGCGGGGTTCGTTGGGTCGCATCTGTGTGAGCGGCTTTTGAGCGAAGGGAATAACGTCATCTGTGTCGATAATTTCTCTACGGGTAGCAAGGACAATATCATGCACATGCATGGGAACCCGAGATTCGAAATCATTCGCCACGACATAAACCTGCCTTTATTTGTAGAGGTTGATCAGATTTATAACCTCGCGTGTCCGGCAAGTCCCATTCACTATCAGCTCGATCCCGTGCAAACCATCAAAACGAGTGTGCACGGTTCCATCAATCTTTTGGGGCTAGCCAAACGTACCAAGGCAAGAATTCTTCAGGCGTCAACAAGTGAGGTCTATGGCGATCCGGAGGTTCACCCACAGCCTGAAACCTACTGGGGCATGGTCAATCCTATCGGTATAAGAAGCTGCTACGATGAAGGCAAGCGCTGTGCCGAGTCATTATTTTTCGACTATCACCGGCAGTATCAAATGGATATCAAAGTGGCGCGTATATTCAATACATACGGGCCACGGATGCACCCGGATGACGGGCGAGTTGTCAGCAACTTCATCATGCAGGCGTTACAGGATAAAGAAATCACCATCTACGGAGACGGACATCAGTCACGCAGCTTCTGTTATGTTGATGACCTTGTCGATGGCTTGGTTCGGCTCATGAATACAGACGGGGTAATAGGCCCTGTCAATTTGGGGAATGACGGCGAATTCTCGATGCGTGAGCTGGCTGAAAAGGTGATAAAGCTTACGGGCAGCAGTAGTCATCTAAGCTATCACCCCCTTCCTATGGATGACCCAAGGCAGCGCCGTCCGGATCTCCGCCAGGCTGCAGAGAAGCTTGGGTGGGCTCCTTCCGTAGCGCTGGAGGAGGGGCTGACAAAAACGATCGACTATTTTACTGGTCTGTTGAAACGTCACGGTGATGTCATGAACGTCAACCCGGAGGTCAATGAACCGACCTACAGCATCCAGGCTGTATGAAGTAAAACTCAACACCGTACTTAGTGGGTATGTTCTGATGGCTGGGTCGATAGGGTTAAGTGAGGCTGGACACTGGATTGTCAGCCTCAAGTTCCATCAAAGAGCAGTCGTACTTCAAGTCACAATATTTTATTTTTATCAACAGCTCAGTCAATAACTCAGTTAAAACTCAGTTGAAAATATGCGAGTGTACCGATGATTAACTCTATAATAACACTCATTAAAAACGTGGTGAGGAGTACAATAAAAGCACCCATTAAGAAGATGTTGACTCTGCTGGAAAACGCTTGTTTAGCTAGCCCAATAAAGTCCAGATTTTCTGCTTGGTACAGCAACGTTGTTGAGAAAGGAGTTGAGAAAGGAGTTGAGGAAGGAGTTGAGACTGATGAGGATGCCACAGGTTTTAAACCAACTTTTGAACCACTGAAATGGAAAAGTATAAACAAGGTAGAATATTCTGGTGTATGTGTGCTATCCAAAGGAAAGCTGTTGATGTACCGTCCGCTGGAAGTGTTTCAGCGACATCCTGATGCTCGCAAGGCGATTGTCAGCACCAGAAACTATCGTCCATTGAAATACCCTGGTTCACAACATTCCCTTTCCCTCGCGTTAGTGCGCAGAAACTGGGCATATTGGCGGAAAGGAAAAAAAACTGTCAGCTTGACGGGCAGCGTTGCACTCTTGGGAAATTGCGAATTTGACAACGCTAACTATTACCATTTTTGGGTCGACGTGATCGCCGATATCTGGTTCGTACGCCAGCATCTTGCTGCAGAGGAGCTTCCAGACTATTACTTGGTTCCGTTCGCAAATTTGGCTTGGCAGTGGGACATACTCACGCTTTGTGGCATCCATGAGTCACAGGTGATTCCTTACGCTAAGCATGATGTTTTATCACTTGATAGGTTGATCATACCGATTCGAGACAAGGGGGCCTTAAACCTGCCCTCATGGCTGATCCGCGCGATGCATGACATGTGTGGTTGGACGCCAACACCGCACAAAGGGAAGCGTCTGATCTTCGTGTCGCGCGCTGATGCCGATTACAGGTGTGTTGCTAACGAAAGTGTTATCTGCAATCGCCTTCGTGAAAAGGGTTTCGAGGTGCATACCTTGAAAGGATTAAGTATCACAGAGCAGCAGCAACTGTTCGCTACCGCGGCTATCATCTGCGCACCTCACGGCGCTGCTTTGACCAATGTGGCGTGGTGTGGCCCAGGTACCATCATTATTGACTTTTTATCTGAACAGCACTTGGTTCCATGTTTTAGTAAGTTGGCTGCGCAAAATAAGTTGGTTTATTACCCTTATATTTGCAAACGGGTGGAGGGCACTGCCAGCGGTTTAAAGGGCGACATCATTGTGTCAGATTCTCAGATCGATTCCGTATTGGATATCGTAACCCATCATTTAAAATTAACGGGTGAAGTATTGGAAAGTTAAGGCGAAGTTGGATTATATATTAGATGGACTATGGTCGTCAGAGTTATATAGAGAGAAAGTGTAAAATAAAAATAGCGTCGTCTTTAATTAATCCTGGAGAAGGCCAAAGTTATTTTCTGTCAGTGAATAGTGCCAGTCATCTTGGCAGACTTGTTTTTGGTGGCATTACCTATTGATAAATTAGTCAATTTGTAAGAGTGTCACTTCCTCACGAATGAGGAAACCCAGACTGCCTAGAGACTCGCTATTACAACGACAGTAACTTGTCTGAAATGATATAAAAGATTAGTTATTAGTGGCCCCGGATGCTAACAGTGGCAATTTAGTAGTTACAGATCATGGTAATCCCGTGCCTTATGATAGGTTAAGTGTTGTACATGGCAACTTAGACCGCCTGGCAAGCCTGCTTTAAGCAAGATTTAGGCGTGCCTGTCGACAACTAAAAGAGTAGCCGAATGATTAAATTTATAAGAAAATACTTAAATGGCTTGATAATGGTTGTAATAAAGGTGCCTGTGAGAAAGGTTCTTTATGCGTGGTTAGTGAGTCCAAAAAAATCCGCATTTTCTTCTTGGTATGATAATAAAATTAACGAACAAGTTTCTATATCCGATGATGCCACCATGGGTCTTGGGTTGACGCATGAAACACTTAACCGGGAAAGTGCTAGAAATTCTAAGCTTTCTGGTGTTTGTGTTGTCGACAAGGGGAAACTGCTGATGTGCAGGCCGTTATTAGAAGTTCAAAAGCGTCGTGCAGACTCTCGCAAGGCCATTGTCTTCACCAGCAATTATCGTCCGCTGAAAGGCACTGTCCCAGAACTTTTTTTTACTTTTCGCTTCATGCGCATAAACTTGAGATATTGGCTGAAGCGAGAAAATCATACTAACTTGCCGGGTAGCGCTGCGCTCTTGGGTAACTTCGTATACGACAATGCTAATTACTACCATTTTTGGGCTGATGTAATTGCCGATATCTGGTACATACGACAGCATCTTACTGAAGAGAAGCTTCCGGATTATTACCTTATTCCGCTCGCAAATTTGACTTGGCAATGGGATGTGCTGAGGCTTTGTGGCATACATGAGTCGCAGGTAATTCCTTACGCTAAGTATGAAGTTCTTTCATTTGATAAATTGATCGTGCCGATTCGACATAAAGGTGCTGCAAATCTGCCGTCGTGGTTATGTCGCGCAATGCATGACATGTGTGGGTGGACACCCAAAGTACCAAAGGGAAACCGCCTTATCTTCGTATCACGCGCCGATGCTGACCGTAGATGCGTTGCTAATGAAAGTGTTATCCGCAACCGCCTTCGTGAAAAGGGTTTCGAGGTGCATACCTTGAAAGGATTAAGTATCACGGAGCAACAGCAGCTGTTCGCTACCGCGGCTATCATCTGCGCACCTCATGGCGCTGCTTTGACTAACGTGGTGTGGTGTGGCCCTCATACTGTCATCATTGACTTGTTATCTGAGCAGCACATGGTGTCATGTTTTAGCGAGTTAGCTGCGCAAAATAAGTTGTTTTATTACCCTTATATTTGCAAACGGGTGGAGGGCGCTAACAGCGGTTTAAAGGACGACATCATTGTGTCAGATTCTCAGATAGAATCTGTATTGGATGTCGTTGCTCAATATACCGATCGCGCCAATAATGTAATGACAGGGTAAGTTTAATTTCTTCTATTAATGATAAAAATTTGCGGGACGTATAGATGAAAGTGATAAAAAGTAAATTAGTTTCCATTGTTGTGCCTGCCTATAATGTAGAAAATTATATATATAATTGTTTAAGCTCAGTTATTGACCAGACTTATTCGGAAATTGAAGTACTGGTGATTAACGATGCTTCCACTGACAGAACGTACGATGCAATATTGGAGATAATTAAAAAAGATGCTCGCGTAAAAGTAATAGACCTTGAGAGTAATGTAGGTGTCCACGCCGCCAGGGCTAAAGGTATTCGTGAAGCAAGAGGCGATTTTATAGGTTTTGTCGATGGTGACGATCGTATAGCACCCGAAATGGTCGAAATTCTCTTGGAATCTGCAACAGAGAATAACGCCGATATTGCTATATGCGGGGCTGAAAAAGTGACTGAATCGGGTGTAAAATTGGGTAGTAAGGTGTTTTTTTCAAAACCATTTTGTCAGCAAGCAAATATCTTTGAAGATTTCTGTAGTCGACGCTTTGGATCCGGTGTTTTGTGGAATAAATTATACAAAGCTGAGCTGATTAAAAAACATGGTGCAATTATACTTGATAGAAAAGTTGATGCGTCTGAAGATTACATTGTGAATGTCGGTTGTTTTTCTGAAGCTGCTTGTGTGTCGGTAGTGAGTAATTTTTTATACTATTATTTATTAAGGTCAGAAAGCGCATCCCAAGGAAAAAATAAGGCTAAGCATTTCGTAAGAATTATTGATGCTTATGCGGAATGTCTTAAAGTTTACAGTAATTTAACAACATCCCAAAAAGAAGAAGTCACGAGGCTATACTCGAGTCAGCTTTGTTTCAATGATTATCAAGTTGGTTCTGTTGATGAGCTATATAGCTATAATGACAATCTGAAAGAAAGTATTATTAGCTTTTCTTGTAGTTATCCAGCGGGTTTGTATTCACTTATTCATTCATTCCAAAAGCAAGAAAATATTAACGCCAGTAAAGTTGATAAGCTTAAAAAGCATTTTAAAAAAATATTAAAATCATTTTATATTAAAGGTGTGTAAGTGCTTTTGTTTGTGTAATAGCTTTATGTGTGTAAGAGAATGTACAAGCCTTCGTTACACGTGAGTCATTCACTGATTCTATATTCATTACCTATGGTTTGCTTTAAAAATGATCAATAGTAACTGTTCAATACACGTTGTCACTGGATCATTTCCTGCACGTTCCCAAACGTTTGTTCAAAATCATGTGTGTGGTATGGCTAGCCGTGGTTGGTATGTTTCCACTCTGGCAAGCAACGTAGAGTTGGGTATGACGAGTGATGAGTTGGATGCAATCGATAATCTTGGCGTGCAGCGTAACTATTGGGGGGCGTGGTCTAGTAATCGGTTCAAGCGATTAATCCAAATGGTAGGATATATGCTCTTCACTCCTGCCACGATCCGTTATTGGAATGGACAAGGCCCGTGGGCGCGCTCAGAAATGTTGGAGGCAAGGCGCATGTGTGATTACCTCAAATCTAATGAGGTAAAAAAAATTCATGTTCATTTCGGACATACTGCTGCATTCCTTGCTGCGATAGGTTGGGATAAGCCCACAGTGGTCACTTGGCATGGCTATGATGCAAATATGCTAACTACCTCTCGAGGTGATGCTATCTACCGTGAGTTGTTCGAACGAGATTGGAAGCACACCGTCGGCTCTTCTTTTATGCAACGACGTCTTATCGAACTTGGCGCCCGTAAAGAGCAAGTTTTCAAGATACCCATGGGTATAGACCTTAGCTGTTTCCAGTTCGTGGACCGTTCTAGCCGTGTTCAGAATACGATAAAACTCGTCTCGATTGGACGCTTAGATGAAATGAAAGGGCACAGTTACCTTATTGATGCAGTGTGTGAAGTGAAAAATTTAGGAATAGATTTAAAGTTAAATATTATCGGTGAAGGCCCAGCCAGAAAAGAATTGGAAAGCCAAATTCAAAAAAAGGGATTGGAAGAAAATGTGGCTCTTCTTGGTTCCCGGCCACCGTCGTATGTACGAGATGAGTTAGCTGCTTCAGATATATTTGCACTAACAGGTGTTGTAGCGCTTTCAGGCCGGGTTGAAACGCAGGGAGTAGCCTTTATTGAAGCCCAAGCGACAGGCCTTCCTGTAATAGGATCAGATGTGGGTGGTGTCTCCGAATCCATGCTACCAGATACTACCGGCATACTCGTTAAGCCAAAAGATGTAAGCGCCATAGCCGAAGCGATTGCAACTTATGCTGATAATAGAGAGTTGCGTTTAGCTCACGGTAGAGCCGGGTCTGATTTCGTTCGCGATAGATTTAATATTGATACTATGCTCGAGTCATTTGAAAAGCTTTATCAATCATGAGGCCTGTGCTGTAAATATTGCTTCTTAATATTGGGTTTAAATATTTCATTATGTCTAGTCTAAAGCAGCAACTCCCATTTCTAAGGCTTCGTACAAGCCTTGTTCTGCACTTGAGAGAGATCAGGGCCTATTCAGCTGGTCTTAAAAATGCCGGAGAAAGTGAGAGAAAGAAAAAAGTTCTCATTTATGGTCAAGGCCGGTCGGGAACAACATTATTTGAACATTTGATGTGTTCTACTGAGCATTTTGTTGGTTATCATGAAGTGCTAAATACTGTCACAAGAGAAGTGGTTTGGCCAATACATTATATTAGGGGGCTTGGTCGTCAGTTTGATGATGAGAATATCATTTTACACGTTAAACCGAATCACCTGGGGCAAGATCGGAAGCGGCCTGTTAATGTACGGTTATTTCTGAAAGCAATGTGTGAGGATGGGTGGTTCATAGTTCATATTCAAAGAAAAAATATTATCATGAAAATGATATCAAATTACTTAGCTGTCGCAAGAGGAGGTTATCACAAGACTGATGATAAGGAGGAAAAGCATGTGTTACGCATTCCGCCACAAGAATTCTTTGATCGATATGATAATCATCGCTTACTTTTAGATGAAGAAAATACTCTTCTCCAGGGCCTGCCACACATCAAAATATCCTACGAAAGGGATTTAGAGCGAACAGAATGCCATCAACAAACAATTGATAAAGTACTTGAAGAGTTGGGGTTGGAAAAAAGAACTGTTTCAACAAAATTAAAAAAGATTAATAATACATCTCCTGAAAAGTTAGTGGAAAACTTGGACGAGCTGCATAAAGGGTTCTTAGCTCGAGGCTGGGAGTGGACGCTTTGATGCCGACGACTGATTTTATGTCGATAGACCAGTCTTCAACCAAGAGTGTTGATGATAGCAGTATAAGCATTGTTATACCGTGCTTTAATGCTATTGCGTATTTGGAGCGTACTATTGATAGCCTTAAACAACAAGAGGGAGTGAATGTTCAGATTATTGTAATTGATGATGGGTCTACGGATGGGAGTATAAATTTGATTAAATCTCTGCCATCAGTAGATGTTTGGGAGTCAGGACCAAATAAAGGCGCCTGTGCTGCACGTAACCGTGGCCTCTCACTTGCCATTTTTCCTTATGTGATGTTTTTGGATGCAGACGACTATCTAGATACTGGAACACTGAAGGGTTTGGTCTCGGCATTAAAAGATAGTCGAAGTATTTTCGCTATTGCACCAATGGCTATGATAAACGATACCGGCGAACGTATTTCAAAAACCTTGCCCCGTAATGATAAAGTTACAAATTTTATAGCTGATTGGGTGCGTGGGCGGTATGTTTCACCCTGCTCCATTTTGTGGAAAACTGAGGCTGTAAGACGTCTGGGGGGGTGGAATGAGTCGTTGTCGAAAAATCAAGATGGCGATATCGTTTTAAGAGCTGCTTTAACTATTGATAAAGTGGCTATAAGTAGTTGTGGGGCAGGTATTTATTGGTGTCACGATGGCGAAAGTCGTATCAGTAATTCTTTGGATGAAACGAAGCTAAGAGATAGCTTTTATGTTTTTTCAAATATTTATGAACAATTAAAAAAACGAGGAATGAGATGTGACGAAATTGATAATGCATTTTCCTATGCTACTCACTCACTAGAGAGATTGGCTGCAAGGAACCGTCTTTATAATATTAAAAAGGAAATTAAAGATTATCGAAAAGATGCAGGTTGGCCATACGCTGAAGGCCCCCCCTTGCATATTTTTCTAAGTCGGATAATAGGGCTAGATCGTAAAGAGAGGTTGGCACATCAGCTGAAATCTCTCATGCATTGATATTGGGTTTATTTATTAATCAGCGGTTTCTTAGCGATATTGTTAGTCTTTTGGCATGAGGGTATGTATTGGCTTTTATATTTAATGCTAGCTTTTATAACATGCCAGTAATTTTATAGGATCAACGGTAAGAACATGCCGCAAATCTCCGTCATTGTCCCTGCCTTTAAACCGCACGACTTCATCTCATTGCATGAAAGTATGGCCGCAAATGCGGGTGTGGATGCAGAGTGGATCGTGGTCGATGATGGCTCCGGCTCAAACTTTGACGCGGTCTTCTCGACGTTGCCCGAAGGTGTACGCCTGCTTCGCCAAAAAGAGAATTGCCGCCAGGGAGCCGCACGCAATGCTGGCCTCGCTGTAGCGAGGGGAAGGTGGGTAAAGTTCCTCGATGCTGATGACAAGCTGGATGAAGGGCATCTGGCTGCACTATTGGCAGCAGCAGGGCAGGGCAGGGCGATCCCTTTCGCCGCTACGAAACACGTTTTCATTGGTGGTGGAGTGTTAGTGAATGAAAGTTGGTGTGATCTACCGCCTGACCCGGATGTTCAGTTTCGTCGACTGATTGTTCGTCCCTTTCTGCATCATTGTGGCGCGCTTTTTCCTCGTCACTTACTCACCAGCTTAAACGGTTACGACGAAAGCCTGGTCACCGATGAGGATGGTGATCTGCTTCTTCGTATCTTGCGAAGCGGCTACCACTTCATTCCTGTAGAGGGGGTGCACTATCTCTACATTCATCATCAGGCCGAGTCACGGGTCTCCGCCGATAACGACATAAAAAAGATGCAGGCACGCATCCGTGTTTGCGAGAAGGTTGTAAATGGCTTTGCCGAACAGCTACCAGTCGAAGTCGCTGAGGCACTTGCGCAGCGTATGGACAAGGTAGCCATGAACTATTGGACGGCATTTCCTAGCGAGGCGCAGGCATTGTTGGCCCAAGCTCGCCGGCTGGCGCCCGGTTACCGGCCGGATATGCGCTTACCTCTGCGCTTGATGCGCGACCTTGGTAGGCCGGGCATGGTTCTCGCAGCGCAAGGTTTATACCGAAGACTAAAGGGGCGCCCGAAAGGAGGGGCACAGGGATGAAACTGCTCGCTGTAAGTGAACATTACTACCCTCGCGTGGGGGGAACCGTGAACTACGTGCACGAGACTCTCTGTGCCTTGGCCAAGAGCGGCGTAGAAACGGAACTCTTGGTTCCCGGCCCAGCGGACAAGCACTGGCTGCCCGAAGGTATGGCCGAGCCTCCCTATGCAGTGCACTGGCTCGATGCTGGCTACCCGGCTAAGGGCGACCCGAGCCGGGAACAGCGCTACGATTTCTGTCGACAGGTTGATGCCCTGGCCGCCGAGCGGCTGGCAGGCCCTAAACGGCCCGACATACTGCACGTTCTATTCGGTCTCTTTGTTATGGAAGTGATTGATACGAAACGCCTCAGGCTGGGGGGAGTAGCCTGCCTGGCGACGGTGCATAACGTTCCACCTCTGGAGTGCCGACAAGTGGCCCCAAACGCCCCCTTGCCTGCACGCATTAAGGAGGCGCTGCGCCTGCAGGTGGTCACACTGAAGAACCGGGGTCGGTTGAAAAAGCATGATTACGACCTCTACATCTGCCCTTCACAGCAAGTGCAAGAGCTGTTGACCCCTGTGGTGGGTGACCAGGTGGGGGTAATTGGCCATGGTCCGACTACCGACCTTCAGGCGCTGATGGTGCCGCCGGTCACGCGCCGCCCGGTCGGCCCTGTGCGCCTTCTGACCGTGGGCGGCTATGCCCCACACAAGTGTCAGCACATCATTCCTAATACGGCAGCACGTCTTCGCGATATGAACATTGATTTTATCTGGGAAGTGGCTGGCCCGTCTGGTCGAGTAAAAGGTTACCGTGACCGCATTTCGCGGGATTTGGCCGACCTAGGACTCGAAGGACGGGTGATCTTGCATGATGCGGTCCCCTTGGCTGATCTGGGTGAACTCTATGATCGGACGCATATCTATGTGCAACCCTCGATTGAGGAGGGGTTTTGCCTGACAGCGCTAGACGCGGCGGCAGTGGGCTTGCCGGTCATCGGCTGCCGTGCAGGCGCGTTACCTGACATCATCAAAGCGAGTAATGGAATTCAAGTAAAAAGTGGGCCACGGCCTTTGGCCGAGGCAATCGCTTACTTTGTAAAGGAGGAGTGCTGGCAGGATGCCAACGTGCAGGCGGCGTATATAAAGGCGCACTTTTCGTGGACTCGCGCTGCCAAGTCTCTGCTGGAACACTACGACAGGCTTCTCTTCCAGAAACCGAGCTTCTATGTAGCTGGGCGCATATGAGAAGGATACAACGCCTGATCGCGTTCAATCCGGGAGCCCTTATGCTACAGCTGGAATTAGCGAATGATCGTATCCCGATCATGCTGGCCGACATTTTGCTGTCCTTGGTAAACGAGTATCTTTCAGAATGAGCCAGACACCCATTGGCCAGTGCGAACAGTCGCTCAAAGTGCTGTTACTGACCTCGAAGCTTTCGCCAGCGGCAGGCGGGCTGGCAGTTTCGGTGCCGGGTCTTGCACATAGTATCGACCAACTGCCTGGGGTGGATATGCATGTGATGGGGACGTTAGACCCAGACAACCCTGACAGTGCAAAGAGCTGGGGGCCAAGAGTGTTCGCCTTTCCTGTGAAGGGCCCGCAGGCTGGGCAGTATGCTCCGAAAATGACTCAGGCCATTGCGGAACTGGCTCCTGACTTAGTCGACGTGCAGGGGCTATGGACCTATCCCTCGCTCGTTAGCCTGCGCCATGCGCGTAGGACGGGCAGTCCTTATATGATAACACCACGAGGGATGCTGGATCCGTGGGCGCGGCGCAACTCTGCCTGGAAGAAACACATCGCCTGGATTGCTTTTGAGTTTGCCCACTTAAAGGAGGCGCGTGCACTGCGTGCCACTGCCGAGATGGAGGCACAGCATTTTCGCGACATGGGACTGACGAACCCCATTGCTATCGTGCCTAACGGAATCGATCTGCCCGACCTTGCCCTGCGAACTGACTCTGCGTTGCGCTCCATCCTCTTTCTCAGCCGTATCCACCGTAAGAAGGGTGTGCGCTACCTGCTTACTGCTTGGTATGCGCTTCATGCTGACTTTCCCGATTGGGAGGTGGTCATCGCTGGCATCGATGAGAAAGGCCATGAAGCTGAACTAAGGCAGTTGGTAGCAAAGCTGAGCCTGCCCCGGGTTCGCTTCGTGGGAGAGGTGCATGGCGACGCCAAGCAGTTACTCTACCGTGACGCAGATCTCTTCGTCTTACCGACCCATGCAGAAAATTTCGGTTTGGTGGTCGTCGAGGCGCTAGCACAAGAAACCCCAGTGATTACCACTACCAATGCCCCGTGGGCTGGGCTCACTGACCATGGTTGCGGCTGGTGGATTGACCTTGATCAGAACCAACTGACAAATACCCTGCGCACAGCGCTATCTCAACCAACTGAAAAACTCGCTGAGATGGGTAAGCGGGGCCGTATCTGGGTCAGCCAGGCTTTTAGCCTGGAGCAGGTGGCGTTAAAGATGCGCGACGTACATAACTGGGTTGCTGGTCGCGGGTCGAAACCGGAGAGTGTCTACGACTGAGCCAGCGCTACTTCTCGAGTTCTGCGCACATCAAGGGGCGCCGTTTTGGCGCTTCTTGAGGTTATTGACAGTTTTATATAGCCCGACCGATAGCCAAGTAAACGAGAAAACCTGAGGTTTTAAATTAAAAAATGCCTATCGGATATACTCTGCTTGACCCTCTGATTGTTCTTGCTGGGACGGGCATGGCGCTCTACTTTCTGGCTACCTATCCTGTCCGCCTGATGGGCTGGATGCCCGCGGCACTGACTCTCTACTTCTTCATACCTTTCGTGACCTTGATGACACTTTGGCAAACGGTGCCGATGTTGTTGGCGGGACGGGTCTTGCTCAATGGAAAATTGCGCGTTGCATCATCTGCAAAGCCAATAATGCTTTTTTTTCTCATAGTATTCTTTTCCTCGAGTTGCTATGCGCTAGTAGCCGGTTCTGACGGAAGCCGGGCAGCCATAAGGGTGATTTATTACACAGGGCTCTTTGCATTAATGTCCTATTCATATGAGATGGCACGTCGTCCTGAATCCTATGAGATATTCCTCAAGGGGCTGGTGGTAACCGGTGCAATACTGGCCGCCTACGCGGCCTATCAAATTTTTGCGGTTTACGGTGGATTACCTTTGCGTGGCATCGTCCGTGGTACCACTGGCGTCGATGTAGCTTATGAATATGGTGTTCTGCGTGTAAACAGCTTCGCCAACGAACCCAAGCGCTTGGGCTATGTGTTGTTCGTCTGTGGGATGGCCAGCCTGTTTCTGGCCCGCATGTGGCCCAGGTGGAAGCGAAGACTGAAGTGGGTTGGTTACGGAACGCTCTTCATGTCCCTCTTCACTTTCTCCGGCTCCTACTTTTTATCGGTCTTTCTCTTTACCTGTATAGCACTGCTGCTCTACCCATCGTTTGCGACAAAATACGTTGTCTACACCTTGCCGCTAGTGGCGTTAGTAGTGCTAGTTGGCGCTTTCTTCCCTGAACTGGAGATCTTCGAGGCTATCCAGCAGGGCTATGTGCGTCGCGAACAGGAGATCGAAATAGGCTTGGATGGTACCCAGGTCTACCGACAAGAATTCTATGCTTGGGACTACTTGAAACGTTATCCCATTGCGGCCTTTTTTGGTGTCGGGTTAGGGCAGTACTTCTCTACCTTGTTCGGTGAATACGGTGCGGGCGTGGGTATCAATGCGTATGGAGGTCTTCTGCCGCTCAACTCCACTTTCTTGGAAATGGTCTTTGATTTTGGGGGAGCGGCAACGGTTATGTTCTATGCCGCCATCACATGGCTGATACTCAACCTACGCAAGGTGGGTGAGAGTTATCTCTCCTTCGCGCTGCTGTTTCTGACCATACAGAGTTTTACGATTCTAACGATACAGTTCATGGTGCTGTTCGCCGGTGTGGGTGTCGCTAGGCTCACAATGTACAAAGAGAGCGTGTTGTAGTAACTCTTTGGCCGACAATTAAAGATGGCCCCTTCTGATTTAATTTATAACCCAACCTATTGTCAGTGTCGATTAACAGTCACCCAGTGTGCCATTTGTTAGTCAATTCGCGTAATTTAAAAAAACATGTCGCTCTAGATTGAATGCCATCAAGATAAGGGGTCTTTATTTAATGGAATTAGACGCGTATGACAACGGCGAGTTTGATCGTGGTGCAAGAAAAGTCAAAGAACTGATATGGGTTGTTGTATCAGGCCTTTTTTTTTCTACTTGGCTACCAGGTTCTCTTTGGCGGGTTACATTATTGCGTTTATTTGGCGCTAAAGTTGGCGTCGGGGTCATTATTAAACCTCGTGTGGTGGTGAAGTTTCCTTGGAAACTTCATATTGGAGATTACAGCTGGGTCGGTGAGCAGGTATGGATTGATAATTTGGATTCTGTCTCTATTGGTAGCCATGTTTGTATATCGCAAGGTGTGTATTTATGTACCGGTAGTCATGAGTGGTCTTCACTATCATTTAAACTTATTACGAAGCCAATTGAGATAGCTGATCAGGTTTGGTTAGCTGCTTTTAGTCGCATATCACCTGGCGTAGTTATAGCCCAAGGGGCAGTTTTAAGTTTTAGTTCAATTGCCACAAAATCTCTGAGGGAATGGACGATTTATTCAGGCCAACCTGCTGAAGCCATCAAACATAGGGTGAAGAAAGAATAATCTTCATAGCTTTATTTTAAGGTTTATCCATCTTTCTGTAATAACGAAAAATGACTATTAAGTTATTGGTTTTTATTGCGAGCTGTTTATTAACAGTCGTTTTTTTAGATAAATAATTTAAACGAGGTCTCTACTATGAAGAAAGCCCTAATTACCGGAGTGACGGGCCAAGATGGTTCCTATCTCGCAGAGTTTTTGCTTGGAAAAGGCTACGAGGTGCATGGTATCAAACGCCGAGCATCTCTATTCAATACCCAGCGTGTAGATCATATATATCAAGATCCACACGTCGAGAACCAGAAATTTGTACTGCACTATGGTGATCTGTCGGATTCAACTAACTTGACGCGGATTATCCAGCAAGTACAGCCGGATGAGGTTTATAACTTGGCGGCGCAGTCACATGTGGCGGTAAGCTTCGAAGCTCCCGAGTACACGGCGGACGTGGATGCACTGGGTACGTTACGTATCCTGGAGGCGATACGCATGTTGAGCTTAGAGAAGAAGACTCGGTTCTATCAGGCTTCGACCTCTGAGCTTTTCGGTGAGGTACAGGAAACTCCCCAGCGCGAGACAACACCTTTCTACCCCCGCTCGCCCTATGCTGTTGCCAAACTCTATGCCTACTGGATCACGGTTAATTACCGGGAGGCCTACGGCATGTATGCCTGCAATGGCATACTTTTCAATCATGAGTCGCCACGTCGTGGAGAAACCTTTGTCACCCGGAAGATTACTCGAGGCCTGAGTAATATTGCTCAAGGACTAGAAACCTGCTTGTACATGGGCAACATGGACGCGCTGCGCGACTGGGGGCATGCCAAGGACTACGTGCGCATGCAGTGGATGATGCTGCAGCAAGATACCCCCGAAGATTTCGTGATCGCCACAGGTAGACAAATATCGGTTCGTGATTTCATTCGCATGAGTGGCGCAGAATTGGGACTGACGCTGCGCTTTGAAGGGCAGGGCGTTGAAGAGCGTGCCGTCGTCGAACACATTTCCGGTACCAAGGCGCCGGGCCTAACGGTGGGAGATGTCATTGTGCGCGTCGATCCGCGCTACTTCCGTCCGGCCGAAGTAGAGACGCTGCTGGGTGACCCGTCCAAGGCCAAGGCCAAACTGGGCTGGATGTCGGAAGTCATCGTCGAAGAAATGTGTGCTGAGATGATCGCCGGAGATCTTCGAATTGCCCAGCGCCATGCGCTGCTCAAGGAGCACGGCTACGATATTCCTGTCGCGGTGGAGGGGTGATCATGGCCGTTTTTGTCAATACTAAGATATTCGTCGCTGGGCACCGTGGCCTGGTTGGTTCCGCCATCGTGAGGCATTTGGAGGCGCAAGGCCATACCGATATAAAGACAGCCCCGCGAGATGAACTTGACCTAACCAACCAAGCACAGGTGTCGGCATTTTTCGAGGAGCACAAATTCGATCAAGTCTATCTAGCCGCGGCAAAAGTGGGAGGCATTCATGCCAACAATACCTATCCTGCCGAGTTTATCTATCAGAACTTGATGATTGAGTCCAATATCATCCACGCTGCCCATCAATCGGGTGTCAACAAGCTGTTGTTTCTGGGCTCGTCGTGTATCTACCCCAAGCTAGCCCCACAGCCGATACACGAAGATGCGCTGCTTACTGGCAAGCTGGAGCCTAGCAACGAGCCTTACGCTATCGCCAAGATAGCTGGGGTCAAGCTCTGCGAAAGCTATAACCGCCAATACGACCGTGACTACCGCATCGTAATGCCGACAAATCTTTATGGGCCGAACGACAATTTTCATCCCGACAATTCCCATGTGGTTCCAGCGCTGTTGCGTCGCTTACATGAAGCGAAGGAAGGCGATGAGAAGGAAGTGGTGGTTTGGGGTAGTGGATCGCCGATGCGCGAGTTTCTGCATGTCGATGACATGGCCGCCGCTAGTGTCCATGTGATGGGACTGGATCACGCCCGTTACGCTGCTAATACTGAGCCGATGCTATCGCATATCAACGTAGGCACTGGAGAGGACTGCACTATTCGCCAGTTGGCCGAGTTGATCAAGCGGGTAATTGGTTTTACTGGTGAGCTGCGCTTTGATGCCAGCAAGCCCGACGGCACCCCACGTAAACTGATGGATGTCTCACGGCTCAAGGGGCTTGGCTGGCAGTCGGAAATATCGCTAGAAAATGGCTTGCAGAATACTTATCAATGGTTTCTGGCCAACCAGAACCTTTTTCGTAGCTAATTCAGCTTCCGCACTGTTTTTCGCAAAGCCTTCGCACAGGCTTCTCGAACCAATCTCTGCATGAGTTCTCGACCTAGGAGTTTCACCATGATCACACCCATCATCCTGGCCGGGGGAAGTGGTTCACGACTGTGGCCGTTATCGCGCCAAGAGTTTCCCAAGCAATTCCTGCCGCTGATCGGTGAGCGCAGCATGCTACAAGAAACCCTACAGCGCCTTGCGCCACTCGAGCATACGGCACCATTGCTAATTTGCAACGAGGAGCACCGTTTCCTGGTGGCCGAGCAGTTGCGCCAGCTGGGCATCACCGATGCTCGAATTCTGCTGGAGCCGGAGGGGCGCAATACCGCCCCGGCGATTGCCCTGGCGGCGCTGCAGGTCGCTGAGAAATCGCCTGAGACATTGCTATTGGTGCTGGCGGCGGATCATTTGATCGCTGACGAGGTCGCCTTTCATGAAAGCGTGGCCCAAGCCCTGGCTTTGGCTAAACAGGGGCAACTGGTTACTTTCGGCGTTGTGCCGTTCCGTGCAGAAACTGGCTATGGATATATCCAGCGCGGCGAAGGGCAGGGCGATGGCTGCTTTCGGGTTAAACGCTTCGTCGAAAAACCCGATCGTGCCACTGCCGAGGATTACTTGGCCACCGGCGACTACTACTGGAACAGTGGCATGTTTCTGTTTCGCGCCAGTCGCTACCTGGAAGAGTTAGAGCATTACCAACCGGCTATCGTAGCGGCCTGCCGTGCGGCGCTAGCCGGTGCGAGTCAGGATCTCGATTTCACGCGGATGGACGCGGATGCCTTTCGAGCCTGCCCGGCGGACTCCATCGACTACGCGGTGATGGAACGCACCCAGCATGCAAGCGTGGTGCCGCTGAATGCCGGCTGGAGCGACATTGGTTCCTGGGCCTCTCTATGGGAGGCCAGGGAGAAGGACGCTCAGAGCAATGTGACTCACGGGGATGTGATGATTCACGAGGGACACGATCTGATGGTGCACGCCAGTCATCGCCTGGTGGCCACGGTTGGGGTCGATAACCTAGTCGTGGTCGAAACCACGGATGCGGTGTTGGTGGCCCATAAGGATCGCGTGCAGGAGGTCAAACGCATCGTAGAGCAGCTTCAGACCGAGGGGCGCGACGAGCATAAGAATCACCGCGAAGTCTTCCGGCCCTGGGGGGTCTACGACAGGATCGATTTAGGCTCACGCTATCAGGTTAAGCACATCACTGTGAAGCCGGGCGCTAAGCTCTCGGTTCAGATGCATCATCATCGTGCCGAACACTGGGTGGTGGTTTCGGGGACTGCCAAGGTGACCCGTGGCGACGAGACCTATTTGGTGAGCGAGAACGAATCGACCTATATTCCCATCGGCCGCGTACACTCCTTGGAGAATCCTGGCGTTATCCCTTTGGAGCTAATCGAAGTCCAGTCGGGCTCCTACTTGGGCGAAGATGACATTGTGCGCTTTATCGACCGCTACGGGCGCTGCTGAGGATATGAGTTCATGAAGATTTCTGTCATCACCGCCTGTTTCAATAGTCAGAAAACCATCGCTGAGGCCATCGAAAGCCTGAAGCGCCAAAGCTGGCCCTTCATTGAACACTTGGTGATTGATGGAGCCTCGCAGGATGCTTCCGTGGCTATCGCGAGTAAGACGCTTGGTGACGGCGATGTGCTGATCTCCGAACCTGATCGTGGCATCTTTGACGCCCTGAACAAGGGCCTCCAGCGAGCGAGCGGCGATGTGATCGGCTTTCTTAACTCCGATGATCTTTTTGCCCATGATAACGTACTTCGCCGGGTGGCGGCGTGCTTCAACGATCCCAACGTGGGGGCGGTCTATGGCGACCTTCAGTATGTGGATGCCGATGATACGGAACGCGTAATCCGCTACTGGAAATCCGGCACCTTCAGCCGACGCAAGCTACAGCGAGGTTGGATGCCCCCGCATCCCAGTTTCTTCATGCGTCGTGAATTCTATGAGGATCTGGGCGGCTTTGACCCTGCCTATCGTATCTCCGGCGATTACGACTCGCTACTGCGGTATTTGGGCAGCGAAATGTTCAGCGTCGTTTACCTACCGGAAGTGCTAGTCAAAATGCGCGTGGGTGGTGCTAGCAACGGTAGTCTGAAAGCAATCCTGCGGAAATCATCGGAAGACATCAAAGCGATGCGCAACAATGGTGTCAATCCATTGATAGCCCTGCCCTACAAGAATTTCTCCAAGCTGCCTCAATTCCTGGGTGTGAGGGGGAAGGGGGATTCAGCATGATCCGGCGTTCAAGGCCGGCATCACGCCTTGGTCAAGTCGAAACGTTTGTGAGAAATACTTTATGATCTCCAACATCTATTTGCTGTGGGCACGCCTGCTGTTCAAGAAGGAGCGCAAGCCAGTTCTCGAAGACTTGGCAGCCTGGAGAAAAAGGCACCCTATCCGGGATACGGATTCTGACAAGATGGTGACTTATCTTGTACCCATTTTCGAACGGAAACGGGCTCCCAATTGGAGCGTCGTCCAGACGAACCTGACGCGAACCATATCGGCTTTACGGCGGCAATCTGACCCGCGTTGGCGCATGATCGTCTGTTCCCAAGACTGCCCTGATCAGATCGCCTTCGATGACCATGTGCAATTTCTGAAGTATCCCGCCTCGCATAATGGCAGTCCTGATAAAGTCCAGAAGCTGCGCTTCATGGCGCGTTATCTTGCGAAAACGGAAAAGCGAGATGGCTATGCCTTCTTTCTCGATGGTGATGACATCCCGCATCCCGATCTGACGCGCTTCATTCTCGAAGATGACAATGGCCACGGTTATTACCTTCCGAAGGGCTATTGCTTTGATGCCGGAGAACGCTGCCTGCTAAGACCGCTCGAGGAAGAAGGCGACACGCACACCTTCGCTTGGCTATGTGGGTCAAGCCACGCGGTGCGATTTGACACGCGTTTCGACCGGTCTCAGACGGTGCATGTATCGTTGCGGGGCGATCATATGCAGGCGCGGCAGAACCTGAAATCCCGTGTCGGTCTGGTTCTGAAACCGGTTCCCTTTCCTGCGATGATCTACATTGTCAATCACGGATCAAGTGACCAAGATATTTTGGCAGAGAGTGACGGTCGTAAAAGAGCGCACGCGGGGCTGAAAGAAGTGAAGGAGTCTGAAATTGACGACCTTCTGGGAAGCTTTGGGACGAGCGTCAGTGAGCTTTCAAGATAGTATAACTTTGGAAGCGCTATGCCTCTCTAGAGCAAGAGGGTGGATGCCCAATCAACTGCTGCTTTTTTGAATATTCTCCACTGGCACTTCCAGGTGCTGTGGCCGGTTAAGCACGTTGAGCAGGACGATGGCGCGCTCTTCGCCTTTAAGACGGGTGAAGATGGCTTCCAGGTCTTTGAAGGGGCCGTCGGTGATGGTGACTTTCTCGCCAGCGCTGAAGTAGGTGTGAATACCTTCCTGGCTGTGCGGCTGGGCGCGCAGGGTTTCAACGAGCTGTGAGGGCACGGCGACGGGCCTGTCACCGAAGGTCAACAGCCGCAGTACCCCGCGAGTAGAGCGGATCGGCCGCCAGTTGCTGACTAACTGATCCAAACAAATAAACAGGTAGTAGGGGAAGAGTGGCTCGGTCACCGTGGTGAGCTTGCCCTGGCGCTTGCGTTGACTATTCAGGACAGGATGGAACACCTCATAACCTTGGTTGGCGAGGTGTTCGGCCGCACGAAATGATTCGCCCCCTTTGCACTGAATAACGTACCAGGCGGGCGTTGCTGCACTTTCCTGGTCATCGTGAACATCCATGCCATTATCCTTAGGTCTAAAGGTGCGTGATAAAATTATGTCAGCAATGTGGTTAATGCATCAAGCGTTTGGTCAATATGTGCATGGGTGTGATCACAGGAGAGAAAAAAGCGCAGCCGTGCGCTTTTTTCAGGTACCGCCGGATACAGAATAGGCTGTACGTTGATCTGCTGTTCTAGCAGCCCGTTAGAGAGCCGGGCAGCCGCTGCGGAGCTGCCAATAATGATTGGTACGACCGCGGCGCCGATGCTTTTGCCGGTATCTAACCCACGGGCAGTGGCCTGTTCAAGAAAGTAGCGCGAAATAGCGTGCAGGCGCTGAACCCGTTCGGGCTCTTGCTGCATCAGTTGCAGCGCGGCTAGCGAGGGGGCGGCGACTTGGGCGGGCATGCCCACGCTGTAGAGAAAGCCGGGGGCCAGGTAGCGTAGTGTTTCCACCAGCGGCTTGCTGCCTGCGATATAGCCGCCGCAGCCTGCCATGGCTTTGCTCATGGTGCCCATCCAGATATCTACGTCGCGCGGGTCGATATCGAAATACTCGCGCAGCCCCAGACCGGTGTCGCCCATCACCCCAAAGGAGTGGGCTTCATCGACCATCAACCAGGCTTGATAGCGTTGCTTCAGTTCGATAAAACGCGGCAGCTCAGGGATGTCGCCATCCATGCTGTAGAGCCCTTCGATCACCACCAGTACGCGTTCAAACTGATGCCGATGCCGGGCCAGCAGGGCTTCCAGCGCTGCGGGGTCGTTATGGCTAAACGACATGCGCTTGGCGCCTGAAAGCTGCGCGCCCACCAACGAGCTGTTATGGATATACTCGTCGTGGAGCACTAAATCCTTAGGCCCCAGCAGGTGCCCCAGCGTGGAGACGTTAGTGGCGTGACCGCTCACAAACACCACTGCATCTTCAACGTCGTAGGCAGTAGCGAGGGCCTGTTCCAACTCTTGGTGGATAGGCCGTTCGCCGGAGACCACACGACTGGCGGAGACCGAGGTGCCGTAACGCGCCACTGCATCGCAGGCGGCCTGATTGATACGCGGGTCGCCTGAAAAGCCAAGGTAGTTATAGCTGGCAAAGTTGATACAGGTTTGCCCATTGATCACGCTGGTTGCCCCGGCGGTGCCTTCGTGCACCTTGAAGAACGGGTCGACCAGGCCCAGCTGGTCGGCGGCCTGGCGCATCATGGCAATTTGCTGATAGCCCGGCTGGGCATCAAAGCGCGTGAAGCGCTCGGGCACCGTGCGTTGCTCTCCGCCTTGTCCGTTAGAAGAGGGCGCGGTACTGGCAGCACGCGGCGTAGTACGCCGGCGTGCTTGTTCCAATAATTGCTGTTTCAGTTCAGAGCGCTTGGCGGTCATGGAGTCTCAGTCGCGGGTGATGAGGAAGCGGACGCAGGCTCAGTAGTGAACCCTTCAGCCCCGTGTTGTGCGGCCAGTGAGGCTATCGCATCTTGCGGAGCGTCTTCAACATCGTCGTGCTGATGCATTTTCTGAATCAGCACGCCCGCCAATTTGTCGAGTGTCGATGCTTCACTGAGCACCATCACTGACACCTGTACGCCCAAGCGGTTCTCGATAGCGGTCATTAACTCAACACCCATCAGGGAGTCGAAGCCCATATCGTAGACCGAGCGGTGAATATCGAGCTTCTCTTCATCGATCAGCAGAATGCTGGCCAGCTCGGCGCGGAGTAGATCGGTGACCGTACTGTGCAGCTCCTCGGGTGAGAGGTCGGCGAGCAGTGCGCTGATGTCGTCGTCGGCATCCATGCTGCCGTCGTCATCGCTGGCGCGGGCAATTTCGTTAAAGCGCGGCGCTTCGGCCGTGGGTAGGAAGCGAGCAAGTGCGCCCCACTCTAGTTCCAGCACACCTAGGCTTGGCCCAGGGGCCAGCAGCATCTGTTCGAGCACTTTCAGCGCGTCATCCGAACGTAGCGCGGAACCGCCCAGGCGCTCTTGCAGCGCATCACGGGTGCGAGTATTGCGGGCCAGGAAGCCAACATCTTCAATGGCGCCCCAGCGTACACAGGTGGCTGGTAACCCTGCGGCACGGCGATTGGCAGCAAACGCTTCCAGCCAGTGGTTGGCGGCCACGTAGTTTGCCTGGCCGGGATTGCCGAACAGGGTGGTGGCCGACGAGTAGAGCACGAAGAAGTCCAGCTCCGTTTCGCGGGTGAGTGCGTCAAGGTGGCGGGCACCGTCGATTTTGGGCGCTAACACTTTCTGAATGCGCTCGGCATCCAGGTTACGGATCAAGCCGTCGTCGATCACCGTGGCGGCGTGCACAATGCCCCGCAGTGGTGCTAGTTCACCCTTGGCGCGCTCCAGCACATCGGCCAGCGCAGTACGGTCGGTTATGTCGCAGGCGGCGGCGAGTACCGTAACGCCTTGCTGTTCAAACGATGCAATGGCTGCCTGGGCTTCTTCACTGGTGGGGCCGCTGCGGCTGAGCAGGATCAACTGCCGCGCGCCTTTCTCTACCAGCCACTGAGCGGTTCTTAACCCAAAACCACCCAGGCCGCCGGTGACCAGGTAGCTGGCATCTGCGGGGAGCTGCATCGCTGCCGTGCCCAATACCTCGTTCTTGGGTGGCGCGATGGGTTGTTCATAAGTCACCACCACTTTGCCGATCTGGCGCGCCTGCTGCATATAGCGGAAAGCGTCGATTACCTGAGTGTGGCTAAACGAGGTAAACGGCAGCGGGCTCAAGGTGCCGTCGTTGAACAGCGCCATCATCTCGCCAAACAGGCGTTGTGTCAGCGCAGGCTGCACCTTCATTAGCTGGTCGGAGTCGATACCGAAATAGCTGAGGTTATTGCGGAACGGTCGCAGCCCAATATGAGTATTTTCGTAGAAGTCGCGTTTACCCAGTTCCAGGAAGCGGCCGAACGGGCGCAGTGCACGCAGGTTCTGGTTGATCGCTTCCCCGGCCAGGGAGTTGAGCACCACATCCACGCCTTCGCCCTGAGTGTCTTCCAGGATCTCTTCGGCGAAGGTGAGCGAGCGCGAGTCATAGAGCCGCTCGATGCCCATCAGACGCAGGAAGTCGCGCTTCTCTTCGGAGCCCACCGTGGCGTAAATTTCCGCCCCCAGCCATTGGGCGATTTGCAACGCTGCAATGCCCACGCCGCCCGCGGCGCCGTGAATCAGGATTTTTTCGCCGGGCTCTACTCGTGCCAGATGCTTGAGCGCGTAGTAGACCGTGAAGAAGGTCGTCGGGATCGTGGCGGCGGCGGCAAAGCTAATGCCTTCCGGCAGCGCTGCAACGGCGTGCTGGCTGGCAATGACCTTGTCGCTGAAGCTGGCAGGGCCGAAGCCGACTACGGCTTGCCCCGGAGTCACGTGGGTGACGTTGCTGCCCACGGCCTTTACCACGCCTGAAAACTCAAGGCCCAGGGTGGGGCCGGCGAAGCCGTTCTCTATCGCTTCATCGGAGAGCAGGCCCAGGGTGTACATCACATCGCGAAAGTTAAGCCCGGTGGCCTTAACACTGATTTCCACCTCGTCGGCACTGACTTGTGGCAACGGGCGCGGACGCCAGGTTAATTGGCGCAGTTGGCCGGGCATGGCAAAGCCCAGTGACATCGCCTGATGCGGCTGTTTGGTCTGCTCATTAGTCTGCCCTGCGGCAGCTGGGTGCGGCGCGGGCAGGGTGCGCAGCCTCGTAGCAAAGCGGTGACCCTGGTTATCGATCAGCGCTTCGTTTTCGCTGTCTGGTTGAGTCAGTAGGGTGGCCCAGGCGTGTAACGCAGGCTCGCTGACCGTTGCCGGTATATCCAGCAGGTAGACGCTATGGCCGACGGCTTCGTTGGCCAGCGAGCGGCCAAAGCCCCACAGGGCGGCATCGCCAGGGGTGTCTGTCGCGCTGGCGGGTAACGTTGCCTGCCATAGAGCGCTTACCCCGTTGGTCACCAACCACAAGGAGGCCGCAAGCGAGTGCTGCTCTAAGGCCAGTGTCCACTGCAGAGCGTGATTACAGCGGGCGGTTTGCGCTTCAGTGCTGTTCGCGCCCAGGCCACGCAGGTCAATCACATTGAGGGTTAGCTCGCCCTGGTTATCAGGTGTGGATTGAGCCAGTTCAGGTTGAGCCAGTTCAGGTTGAGCTAGTTCAGGTTGAGACAGTGCATGAGCCAGCAGCTCAGCGGGCTCGCTCTGACTAACGCTGAGCAGCGCCGAAGTACCCAGTTGTTGCAGTGCCTCGACCAGGTTGGCCGCCAGCGCTTCACTGCTGTGGTCGGCGACTACCAAGTGACGCCGTTGAACTGTAGTGGACTCGTCGCCTGCCGCTGCTAACGGGTAGTGAGCGTGGAGCAGGTAGGCGCCGCTGTCGCTCTCTTCCAGCGCCATTGGCGCGGAGACCACAAAGCCCTGGTCGTTCAGCCAACTAATGAGCGTATCTTGCTCTAGAGCGGTTTGATAGATGCCGGGCGTGGCCAACAGATCATCCAGCCAGCGGCTCGGGGCGATACCAATCAGCATGACCTGGGCGCCTGGAGCGAGTTGCTCAGGTAATGCTTCGATTAACTGACGTGTCGCGGCCGGGTGGGTGATATCCACACTGACGAACGCTATTTGGGCCTTTTCAACGCCTACGGGGGCGGTTAACGCAGCAAACTCGTTTTGGTCAAGGTGCTGCATATCCATCAGCGGGAAACGCTCTTGCAGTTGTTCCGCCTGATGGCGCGTGCTGTCGAGAGTGGTGATCACGCGGTAATGGGTAAGGTCGTGATACAGCGCTTGAGCGCTGCGTTCCAGCAGACGTTCGCCCAATGCTGGCGCGCTGGGGCCTGCTTCGAGCAGTTGCAAACGCTGCCCAGCAGGGAGCTCTGCGATCAGCGCATCGATTAACTCGGCTAACTCGCCTGCCAACGCTTGCCAGCCGCTTTCGCCCACTAATACACGGTTTAATCGTGCCAGGTGGTCGTGGCTAATGCCCAGGGTTTCCAGGTCACTTGTGCCGCTACGCAGCGCCTGTTGGTGAAGCCCTAACCGGCCCACCAGGTGAATGGGCGCAAAGTAGTCGGGGTAGTCTTGCACCAGCAGTTGCCAGATAACGTCCGGCGAGTGCTGTGCTTCTTCGCTTTCGACGCCGAGACTCTGCTGAGCAAAGGCGTCGCTAAGGCTGTCGAGCAGCGGAGCGACTTCGTTGCCGTAACGCTGGCCGGTGCTTTCGCTGTAAACGTTGGCAATATCTGCAAGGCGAGCAAGCGCATCGGCAGGTAGTGCCAGCGGTTCTGCGTGTAGCGGCGCCGGGGTCAGTTCTACATCCAAATAGCTGAAGTGCTGGTGATGGGCGCGGTTGAGTCGAATTGCTTTGAAGCGGGTTTTGCTCAGTACTGCAACGGCGTTACCGGCGGCGTCATACAGCTCGAAATCGGCGGTAAAGGAGTGCGGTGCGCGCTTGCCCATCACGGCGCGGGCGAGAACCGGCACGCCTGCCTGGGTGTTGACTTGAATACGCTCCACGCGAACCGGCACAAAGGCGAGCTGGGCGGCAAACTCGCTATGTTGCGCAAGCAGCGGGATAAACATCTGGAAGGCGCTATCCAGAATGCCGGGGTGCACATGCAATGTGCTGAGCTGTGCTTGGACTTCATCCGACAGGGCGATTTCACCAATCACCGCATCGCCTTCAATCCAGCCTCTGGAAATGGCCTGAAAGGCGGGGCCGTAGTGCAGGCCGATACGCTCAGCCATCTCCAGGTGATCTTCCAGCGTGTAGTCCGGGGCACGAGTAGGCATCACCGGCGCCGGGCGGTTGAGCAGGAAGCCGCGGCTTTCACGCATGGTGCGGGCCACGGCATTCAACTGCCACTCTACCCCGGTGGCCGGTTCGCGGGAGTGGATCTCCAGGCGACCATCTTCCGGCAGGTAACTAAGCCGCATGGTGCGGCCATGGGGACCATCCAGCAGTAATGGGGCACGAATTTCCAGCTCTTCGATGTCTAGCAGCGGGCTGTCTTTTAGCTGCAGCGCCGCCGCCAAGGTGAGCTCTACAAAACCGGCACCGGGGAACACCGCACCTTCGCCCACCACATGGTCGGCCAGCCAGGGTTGGCGTTGGGTGTCGAGTTGGCTTTCCCAGGTGTGTTCGTGCTGTGCTAACGGGTAGCCCAGCAGCGGGTGCTGATAATAGCGTGAAAGCAACCCTTGGCTGTCGGTGGTGCCGTGTACCCAGTGGTGGCTGCGTTGCCAGGCATAGCGTGGTAGCGGCACACGCTGACCCACCACCGGCAAGTGGCGGCTAGCCAGGTTAAGGCCACTCAACAGTAGTTGACTTAAGCAGTGCTGCAAGCCTTCAAGCCCAGGCTTGTGGCGTTCAATGGTGCCGAATACCAAACCAGGACGTTCCAGCTGGCGCAGTGTCTCATTGAGGTAGCGGCGCAGAATGGGGTGGGCGCCAATCTCTACGAAGACATTATTGCCTTGCTCGATAAGCGCGCTAGCGGCGGCGTCAAATAGCACCGGCTCACGAATGTTTTTCCACCAGTAGGTGGCATCCAGCTCAAGACCGTCACTCAGCGCGCCGGTCACGGTGGAGTAGTAGGGGATCTGCGTGGCACGCGGGGTAATATCGGCCAGCGCGTCAATGACCCCTGCTTGGATGCTGTCCATCGCGGGGCTGTGGAAGGCGTAGTCCAGGGGCAGGCGTTTGGCAAAAACATCCTGCTCGCCCAGGGCGGTTTCCAGAGCACCCAGCTGTTGACTATCGCCCGCCAGCGTAATGCCTTTCGGGCTGTTAATACCTGCCAGGCATACCTGATTGAACTCGGGCTTTTCGAGCCACGCGGCGATGTCGTCAGCGCTCATGGCCACCGCAGTCATTTCGCCGAGGCCACGGGTTTTACCCTGGTAGTCGCTGCGGTAGTAAATCACTTTGACCGCATCTTCCAGGCTCAGCGCACCGCTGGCCCAGGCGGCCGCCACTTCACCCACGCTATGGCCGAAGACCGCGGTGGGCGTAATGCCTTGCTCACGCAACCACTCGGTAAGCGCCACTTGCAGGGCAAACAGCGCTGGCTGGGCGATCTCGGTTAGCGGGAAACGGTTCTCACCATTGCGGCCTTCCAGCTCGGCGCGTAGCGAGAAATCCCCTTGTTGCTGAAAGAGTGCGTCGACGCGATCAACCGCCGCGGCGAACACTGGCGAATCGCTGAGCAGGTCGCGCCCCATGGTTTCCCACTGACAGCCGTTGCCATCGTAAACAAACACTGGGCCGACCGCTTTGGGCAAGCGCTCAATTGCGGTAACACTATTTGTTTTACCGGCAGCATATTCACTGAGCTGCGTGGCGGCTTCTTCTGGCGTTTGCGCAAACAGCAGCGCGCCATGGCTATGTCGATCACGGTGGTTGAACAGCGTATAAGCGATATCGTAGAAGCGAGTGCCGTTATTTGCGCGTAAGTCGTTCTCGCGCAGGTAGTTGGCGAGCGTTTCGGCGCTTTGGCTGAGCGCTGCTTCGCTGCGGGCGCTAAGGCGAATCGGTAGCGGTGATTCTGGCGCCTGTGGCTCAAGTTTTGTCCGCTCGGGCGGGCTTTCCAAAATAACGTGGGCGTTGGCCCCGCCAAAACCAAAGGAGTTCACGCCGATAACCAAGCGACCCTGCTTTTTCAGCGGCTGGCCTTTGGTGACCACTGAGATATTCCACTCATCAAACTTGATGCGCGGATTGAGTTTGCGGATGCCAATCGTGGCCGGGACTTCGCGGTGCTGAATGCTGTATAGCGCCTTGGCGAGACCCGCTACGCCGGAGGCGGTTTCCAGGTGGCCCAGGTTGCTCTTTATCGAGCCGATCAGTAGCGGCGTTTTGCGCTGCTGGCCAAGTGCTTCACCAATCGCGCGGGTTTCAATCGGGTCGCCAACGGCGGTACCGGTGCCGTGGGCTTCCAGATAGTCGATCTCGTCTGGCGAGATACCTGCCTGTTTATAGGCGCGCTTCATCAGGTCAATTTGGGCGCTGGGGTTGGGCACGGTTAGGCCAGATTTGTGGCCATCGGTGTTCATCGCCGAGCCCGCCACTACGGCAATAATATTGTCGCCGTCGGCGACCGCTTGGTCGTAATCCTTGAGCAGGAAAATGCCGCCACCTTCCGAGCGCACATAGCCATTACCCGCCTCATCGAATACCTGACAGCGGCCAGTGGGTGAAAGCATGCTGGCTTTAGAGAAGATGATAAAGCCATAGGGGTGCAGGTGCAGGCTAATGCCGCCCGCCAGCGCCATACTGGTTTCGCCGCTGCGAATCGACTGGCAGGCCTGGTGAAAGGCCACCATGGAGGACGAGCAAGCGGTATCCAGCGACATGCTGGGGCCGTGCAGGTCAAACACGTAAGACAATCGATTCGAGGCGATGCTGGAGGTGTTGCCGGTGGCGGTGGAGGCATCAATCGCCGCCATATCGTCCGCGATGCGATAAGAGTAGTCGAGACTGGCCACACCTAAAAATACCCCGCACTGGCTGCCGCGCAGAGAGCTGGGCAGAATGCTGGCGTCTTCCATGGCTTCCCAGGCGAGCTCTAGGAGCATGCGCTGCTGGGGATCCATGTTGGCCGCTTCACGGGGCGAAATGCCAAAAAATTCAGCGTCAAACCCGCTGATATCGCCCAGGCTACCGGCGGCAAAGGTCACGCTGGTACCGGGGTGGCGCTTATCCGGATGCAAAAAGGCGTCGTGGCTCCAGCGATCAGCGGCCACTTCAGTCACTAAATCTTTTTCGGCTTGCAGGTCCTGCCAGAACGTTTCAGGGGTGGTGCCGGGGAAACGATGGGCGGCGCCGATAATGGCAACGCGTTTAGTCATTCTTGCTCCTGAGGTTCTGGTTCTGCCTTGATCACATCGTTACTTATATTGTGTCCAAACACTTGTTTGAATAACTGGACACCAAGCTCGTTTGCGGCTAATTCGTGCGGCGCATTTTTCTTAACAAAATGCTCTGTTGCAATATGCTCCGCTGCCAATTGCTCGTCTGCAGTTACCCAATCCGCTGTTGACCATACCATGTAGGGGGTGCGGCTATCTGGCGGCGTGAAGTGTGCATACGCCTCGGGCAGAATCGGTACATGATCCCCATACCAGCCTAGCAGCCCTGGTCGCTTTGCAGTATTTAGCGAATTTTTAACGCTTGCCAACATCTTGTCGGATTCACTTAAATGCTGCAAATAGACCGCGAAATCACGCAAATGAATGGGTAGCGGCCAAGGAGCGTCGGGCAGCGTAGTCGTTAACGTTGCCTGATTTGGGGCTTCTAAATGCAGCGGGCCGTGATTTTCCATGGTGATAGCAAACACGAATAGCGGTCTATTATCGTCATCTTCAAGCAGCCGTCCAATCTTTCGTGCAACCGCCTTGTCGCTAACGTATTGACCGTTTTTGTCGCTGCTCTTGAAGGCATTGATATCTATAAAGTGATCAAAGCCTAATTGGGGCATCACCTTGTGACGAAAATAGAAGCTCGCCAGGTACGGATGCACACAAACCGTGCGATAGCCTGCCGCTTTTAGCGCGCTCGCTAAACTGGGCATTGGGTGGCGAGCAAGCGTGCGGTAAGGATTGAACTGGCGAACGCCCCAGTGGCTGGGTGCAAGACCAGTTAATGCCGCGCACTCGGTACGCACGGTGTTGGCACCCCAGGCGGGCACGTTTAAGGTACCGTGCAGGGTGGCGCTTGCGCGGGTGGCATCGAAATGGGAGAGCAGGTCTGTGTTTACCTCGTTACACCAGGGGCGAGGGTCGAAAAACGACTCGCTTTGCACTAGCACCACGTTGGGCAGTGGCTGTTCACCTTGGTGCGCGCTCGCCACCGGCGTTAACGCGTGAAAGGGCGATCGCTCAGGCGCAGGAATGGGAGCGCGCATTAGCGCCACACCGTAGGCCCATAGGCTAGCGAACAACCCTAAGCGGTGCATGTCTTCTATGGGCTGTAAGGTGATGGCGGGCAGCCTGCGGACACTAACAACAACTAGCAGTGCGCCCAAGGCTATTAACCCCAGCGCATGACTTAGAAAACGGCTGGCGCCCTCGCTAGTGACCAGCGACCCTTCCCAGTAAAAGAATCCACCAATTGCCACTGCGGCGGCGCTGCTGGCGGCAATCGCCAAACCTACGCCGAAAAAGGGCACGTAAAGGCGCGGGTGCAGTATAGCGTCCCAGAAGTATTCAAAGTCGTGGCAGATAAACGGCTCGTTGAGCGTATGCGATTTGGCGTTGCTCGACTGCACCACCACCAGTTGCAGCGAGAGAAACACCATCACCGCAAACCAGGGGCGCTGGAGTAACAATACCAGCAGCCCGAAAAGCAGAAGCCATGAGCCAAGGTGAACACTATTGGCCGCTACTCCACGCTGCCAAAATGGGCGCGGTCGAGGGCTAAGTAGGGCTTCAAACAGACCGCTGATCAATAGACCCACGAGTAGCGGCCATATCAGTGCGCTAATCACGGGGCGTGTCTCCTGAGTGGCCAAAGCCCAGGCGCTTGATCAACCATTGCGAAATCCCTGCAGGCAGTACCGCCAGCCACCAGGTACCAAAATTAAGTGGGAAGGGGAAGCTGATGCGTGCTCGGTTTGCGGCGATACCGCGTTTAATTACTTTGGCCGCGCGCTCGGGTGGCCATTCCCAGGGTTTGGGGCCGGGCATGGCTTCGCACATGGGTGAGGTGACATAGCCGGGCATGACTACTGTTACACCAATGCCCTTAGGCGCGAGCAGACCACGTAGCCCTTCGCCATAGGCTTTGATGCCTGCTTTGCTGGCGCTATAGCTGGGGGTGGTGGGTAAACCGTGCCATGCGGCCAGCGAGCTGATCAGTACCAGTTGGCCGCTGCCGCGGGTCTGCATGGCTGGCACTAGGTGTTGCACCATGGCAATGGGGGTTTTCAGGTTGATATCCAGCAGCGCCTGCACGTCTGCCCAGGGCTCTAAGGTATCAGGCCCTTGGGGGTGGGTGTTTTTGCCCGCATTGGCGATGACGATATCTGGAACCTGTTGGGTGCAGACTTCGGCTAACCAGCTTTGCAGGGCGTGGTCATCGGTCAGATTGATGGTTGAAAGGGTGACCTGGGCACCTTGTTGGCGGCAGGTGGTGGCAAGCGCCTCTAGCTTTTCCTGCTGGCGTCCGTGCAATACCAGATGGGTGCTGGGATCGGCATAGGCGTTTGCCAGGGCGCCCCCAATCGCGCCGGTGGCGCCAGTGATCAGCACGCAACGTGAGTGTTGAGAGGGACTCACAGCCTCTTTCGCAGTTTCTTTCGCAGCTTCTTTCGCAACAACGTTCACAGAAGCTTCTCCAGTGGCGATGGGCAGGCTTCGAGTATGCGGGCGGCGTTATCCACGGCTAGATCGATACTGGGCTGGCAGTAGTAGCCACCGTTAACCTGAACGGCATGCATCACGGTCTTTTGAAAATAGCCAAATAGCTCGCTGTTAGGCGGCTGCGGCTGCTGCCAAAAATCCGCCAAGTCGCCTTGGCAGGTTAGCCCATCCAGATTATAGATTGGGTCGCTAAGCGCATAGGTGGGGCAGTTCTTCTCCAGCGAAACGATGCCCACGGTGCTGTTAACGGTGACATTGCCCTTGGCGTGTTTGAGCAGGGCGTTGAGGTCTCCAGACTCTAGATAGACGATGCGCCCTTGTAGGCCATGGCGTTCGGCAAGCCGCTTGATGATCTTGGGGTAATTGACCAAGCCCATATCCAAGGGGTGGTTCTTTATACACAGCAGCGAGTCGCTGGGCGCGTGCTTGGCGAACGAGGCCATCACGTCGTCCATCACTTCCTGCATATTGGCGTAGGGGGAGTGATCGCGAATTTGCGCATCGCTATTTAACTGCAGTGGCAGCATAAAATAGGGGCGGCCACTTTCGATCAGCGCTTTGATGCGTTCGGCATCGCGTTTTTTCCAAGCGGTTTTTAACTGAGTAAAGCGCTTCAGGTAGCCTGCGTACTCAACGGGGGCGGTGATCGGCGCGTGATTGCGGTAGTGAGGCGCAACCAGCGGATTGGCTAGCCCGGCCAAGTGGTAGCCCACATCGTGCATGGCGCGAATTTTAAACGAAGAGCGAAAACGCACGGGGGCGGGTGGTTTGGGCAGCGCTTTGCCGGTTTCATAAAACCAGCTTGGGTCACGGGGCAGTAGCGAGTGGCCGTTAACGCCTTCGCGCTCGAGGGTGATCCAGAACGGGCGGAAGTAGCCTTCTTCAAACACGTGGGTACGTACGCCGGCCGCGGCGGCGTTATCCACCGCAGGGCGATGAATGGGGCGACGATCTCCGAATACTACTTGGTCGGTGATCCCATACCGCTGCCAGAGTGACTTGATATAGCCGGGTAGCTCAGAGGTAGGGCCACGAAACAGATGGCTTTGGCCGTGGGTACGCTGCCAGTAGGCGATATCGCCCGCATTGAAGTTGACCTTGACGACACGGTGCCCATCGTTCACCAGGCGCTTGGCTAAGCGCTGGTAAAAAGGTGAGCAAACGCCCTGCAAAAATAAGAATGCACGCTTCTGATGCTTCAACTCAATGCCTTCCGATCAACAAGTTACGATAACAGCGGTAGAGATGCTGTTTCCATGTAAGGGTGTTTTTGTGTGTTCTTGCCTGTTCCAACAGGCTGACGACGGTTTCAGCATTGCATAGCTGGCGGGTCGTTGGGTCTACATAGCCGGGATAAAGAATCAGGGTGCCGGCCACCAAGGCATCCAGCGAGAGCGAGCGCGTGCGGCGTGGGCAGACAAGCGCATCCTTGGTTAAGCCCCAGCCAGCATAAAACGGTAGACCGTAGGTGCTGACTTCCCGCTTGCGCAGCAGTGCTTCAAAGCCGGTTAAAGAGCTCATTGTATGCACTGCATCGACACGCTCTAACAGGGTTGCGATGTCGATGTCGCTGGCGTCTAGATCATACAGGCGTTTGGCGTCGGTATCGAGTGCTCCAACACGTGCGCCGCTCAATACATCGGGGTGGGCTTTGTAGACAATATAGGCATCAGGGTGCGCGTCACGCACGGCGCTTAGCAGCCCGCTATTGGTATTAATATCTGGCGAGCCGGTGGCAATCGAGGCATCGCTCTCCACTTGGCCAGGCACCAGGATGGTGTAACGCCCTTTGGGCAGCTCGATCCCTGCCTTTCCACGTACGTTGTACTTGGAGAGTTTGAGCGCCACCAGCCGTTCTCGTAACTGTTGCGCACGTTGCAACAGGTCGTCGCTAAAGAGGGCGCTATTGAGCAGCGTTTCTAAATCACTGGATTGGCTGGGGTCGTAATAGATACCCTGTGAATCAATCACCAGCGATAGTGGCTGAGTAAGATCGACCCCCAGCCCCACTGAACGAATGAACCCATCTTCCATGCGCCATAGCTTCGCCATGTGCTGGGCGTGCTGGCGTTTAAAATTAGCATCAATGCGGCTTGACCATACCAATAGCCGTTCATCGGGCTGCACGCTGGCTGGCAGCTCGATCTGATAATTTACCTGGGCGGCGGAGCCCAAAAAATCGCCGATGAAGCCCCGTTTCCATGAAGAGAAACCACACGCCCGCCAGTTGCCCCGGTAGCGCTCCTGCTGCCGCTTTTGGTCGGCGATCAAGGCGATGGTCTCTTCCAGCGTGGCAGGCTGCCGAGTGTAAGGGTTGGCGTAGCGGCAGTAGCGTAAATAGGCGGCGGCAAAAACCTCAGCTAACGTGCGTTTTACACGGCGGCGGTGGCAGGGCAGTTGATCATGGGTGAGCCCCCAGCCTGCATAAAACGGAATACCAAAGCAGTGTACCTGCTTTCCGGCCAGTAGCGCTTCAAAGCCGAGCTGACTGGTCACGACGTAAACGTGGTCAACCTGATCAAATAGCGCCCAGGGGTTAAGGTCTTCACCGATGACCCGGCAGCGTGGGTGGTCTACGGCATTAAGTAGGTGGCCCTGTTTTTTACCCGCGATAACGTCAGGATGGATCTTGACCAAGATCTCGGCGTCGGGGTGCTCTGCTAACGCTGCCTCAAGCATTTGCTTGAAGCTACTCGCGCTAGCGCCCCCGTAGTGAATTGAGGCATCTCCAGCGGTTTGGTCGACCACTAATACGCGCGCTGGGCTGGCATCATTAATCGGCTGATCGGGAGCGTGGTTATATTTGGAGAGCCGATAGCGGGCAATCAGCTCCATACAGCGTTCTGCTTGATCTAATTCCTCAGCATCGAAAGTGGCCGTATTGAGCCAGTTTTCCAAATCAGAAGGGCGCGAGGCGTCGTAATAAATGCCGGCCTCATCGACTACCAAGCTGTGCGGTTGAAAGCCGTTTACGCCTAGCCCTAACGAGCGTAGAAAGCCATCTTCTAATGCGATATAGACTAGTTGATGGCGTTGGGCATACCGCCTAGCGCTTACACTAGTGGGTTTTAACCCCCATCCAATCACCGTATCGGGCATTTTCTTAAGGGAGCTTATTCGGACGAATTGGTCAAATTCGGGCAGCAATGCAGGCAAGGTGGCCAGCTTGCGAATACCTGGGGACGTGTAACCTGCCGTTCGTTTCGCCATACATAAGGCCGCAGTGAGGTAACAGGGTTAGGGATAGGCGAGGGAACATACGTTAATTGGCTAGGGTAATCAATTCGCCCTCCTTTAAGTGGTAGGTTGATTGTCGGCAGTGGGCACGCACAGGCGCCCTAGCTCAACCTTGAGTTTGTTAGCAAACTGTTACGGCCGCTTGGCTGCCAGATTTCAGAGTGCGTCAAACCTCTGGAAAAGACATGGCCAGGTCTTTAAGTTAATTTTGCCAGCGCTGTATTTCATTGTCATAACCCTGTAAAGGCCGTGCATGGTTGATAGTTGTCAACGCTCGCTAGACGCATAATGTTGGTAAAGTGAGTAGTTAAAATGGCTTAGGCGTACTACCTTCACCCACAACAGCAAATGGATATAAATGCTGCCGTTACTCTATACATTCAGGGGCATCCTGTGCGTTTGTCCCCCTTGTTGAAACGAATGCTTTTGGCTCGATCGTTAAGAGGCCGGCTACTGCTGGGCCTTGCGGCTACCTGGTTTTTGGTCGTTACCCTGGTGCTGGGCATGTCCTGGCAGCTGGGCAAAACCATGGTGCAGGAAACCAATATGGCGCACCTGCGCTATGAAGCCACTCTGTTGGCCGATGAAGTCTCCCAGCAAGTTGAGCTGCGCTTTCAGGCATTGGAGCGTCTGCGCGAGATGATCGGTACCACAGAGGATGCGGGCTGGATCAGCTATCAGCTGCAGCAGAACGATAGTCTACTAGCTTGGTTTGAGGGGATCGTCGTTGCTAACAGCGATGGTGAGGTTATTGCTGATTGGCCTGCAATCGTGGGTCGCGTAGGGCTCGAAACCGCTGACCTTGAGTATTTTCATATGCTGCGCGGTACTCGCCGCCCTTATGTGAGTGAGCCCTTTGTAGGTCGTGCGAGCGGCATGCCAATGGTGCTAGTGGGCGTGCCGCGATTTACCGAGCAAGGCGAGTTTGACGGTTTTATTGGAGGTATCCTTAGCTTGGATTCAGGAGGGATGTTTAGCCGTTTAGCCAAAGTACGCTTGGGCGAAAAAGGCTATGCGGGTGTTGCTACCGCTTCGGGTAAGGTCTTATACCATCCTAATAATTCATTAATTAATGCTTCTGTACCCAGTGAGGCATTTAACCCATGGCTGGATTTGGCGCTGGATGGCTGGGAAGGTGATGCCGTAGGTCGGCTTGTGGGTGGGGAAATGGGGCTACAATCTTATGCGCAGATTTGGCCAGCCGGATGGGTGGTGGGCCTCTACCTGCCGATTCAGCAAGCGCAACTGCCATTAGCTGGCATTATTCAGCAGCTTTGGTGGTTGTGGGTGCTTTTTGCGCTCTCCATGTTGCCCATACTGTGGTGGATGTTAGGCCGCGTGCTTTCGCCGTTAAAGCATTTGGAGAAGCAAATTGGCGAGGTGGGTTTAGGACACCGTGAGAGCGTCAGTCTAGCGACCAAGATGCAAGAGCTACAGCAGGTGGCGAGTACCTTTAACCGAGTGGAAGATGAGCGGCAACTGTTGTTAGGCAATCTTCAAGAGCGCGAGGCGTTTCTTGACTCGGTACTTAATGCAGCGCCGCAGGGTATGTTTGTCGCTAATATTAAAGGTGACATCACCTACATGAATCCTGCGCTGTTAGAAATGCTGGGCGTTTCAGCGGACGCGCCGATGGAGACATGGCTGGCACAGATCCATACTGACGATATCGCCGGTGCCCAGGATATGTGGTTGCATAGCCTGCGCAATGGTAGTGATTTTGTCCGCCAGTTACGCTTCTTACGTAGCGATAAAGAGTTGCTGTGGCTGGATATTCATGCCCGCGTGGTAATGCTTTCTCAAGATGGCCAGACCCTTGGTTTGGTGGGCGTAGTAAAAGATATTACCGAACGTAGGGAGCAGGAAGCCATACAGCGCTGGGAGGCAGAACATGACCCGCTAACCGGTCTGTTGAATCGCAGAGGCTTTGAGCGCCGCCTAGAAGAGGCCTTTGCCGATTTCCAAAAAACCAGCACACCTTCCGCTCTTTTGCTGTTCGACCTGGATCACTTCAAGCCCATCAATGATGAAGGTGGCCACGCCCTGGGCGATGAGATGTTGCGCCGCATTGCTCAGGTGGTTGCCTGGGAAGTCCGCCGTAGCGACCATGTGGCGCGCCAAGGGGGCGACGAGTTTGGCGTGTTGCTACCCAGTTGCACCCTGGCTCAGGCAAGGAGAATCGCTGAATCCCTGCGGCAGTCGGTCGGGGAGATCTCTGTGACACATCAAGGCAAACAGTACATGGTGACACTCAGTATCGGTGTCACCACCTTTGATGAAGAGGATTCTAATGTGTCCGACGTTTTGGCACGGGCCGATGCCGGCAGTTACAAAGCCAAAGGGCTGGGGCGCGATGGGGTCGTTGTCAATATGCCTCACAATAACGATATGCCTCACAATAACGATGACGTAATGGCGCTTTTCGACTCGCCCAAATAGTCTCTCATATAAGCACTTTAAGCCTGTGCAGAGGCTTGGCGCGGTTAGCAGTCGACAAAACATGTCCAGCAGTAGAGTATAAGCAGATGCTGAACTTGTCGTTAGAAGCCAGTTTTTAAAACCAAGGCTGACTGAGATACTGTTGTGAATCTACTCGAACTGTTTGCCCGCACGCTGGATGTCACGCTGCCTGTCTTTGCGATGGTGTTTGTAGGCTTGGGCCTTAAGCGCTTGAAATGGATTGATAGTGCCTTCGTTTCGACCGCTTCTGCTTTGGTATTCAAAGCAACACTCCCCACGCTGATCTTCCTTAGTTTGATTAAAGCTGACCTGAGTGTTGCGCTGGACGTCTCGCTGATGCTGTTTTTTGCTGTGGCAACGCTGGGGCAGTTTTTATTCAGTTGGGGCTGGGCGCGGTACCGTATAGCTCCTCAGGATCGCGGTATTTATGTCCAGGGAGCGTTTCGCGGTAATTGTGGGATAGTGGGTTTGGCGCTAGCGGCGGGCATGTACGGTAACTATGGCCTTTCAGCGGGCAGTCTTTTGCTGGGCGTGGTCATCGTGATGTATAACGCGCTTTCGGTCATCGTGCTGGCATTTTACCAGCCTGGCCAATCCACCGATTGGCGCAGCCTGCTCAAGCATGTAGCGAAAAACCCGCTAATTATTTCGGTATTTGCAGCGTTACCCTTTACCGCGCTCTCGATCCCACTGCCCAGTTGGGTGATTACCTCGGGGGACTATTTTGCCTCGTTAACATTGCCACTGGCGCTGATTTGTATTGGTGCAACGCTCTCCGTGTCGAGCATGCGTGACAGCAGCCAAGTGGCACTCGGCGCTAGTTTGATGAAGATGGTAACACTACCGGTGCTCTCGACCGTGGCGGCTTGGTTGGTGGGCTTTTCCGGCGAACAGCTGGGCTTACTGTTTCTGTTTTTTGCCAGCCCCACCGCTGCCGCAAGTTTTGTAATGGTGAAAGCGATAGGTGGTAATGTGGCTCTAGCCGCCAATATCATCGCCATTACCACCCTGATGGCGAGCGTTACCGTTACGCTTGGCGTTTTTGCGCTGCGTTTACTCGGCTGGATATAGTGTCATTAGATTGAATAGCCCTGCTGAATAGCGCAACTCGGTTGGCCCTGCCTAAGCCGACGCGTTATACTACGCGCCCGCAAGTTTGGACGACGTTAGTCCCTGTAGCTCAGTAGGATAGAGCAGCCGCCTCCTAAGCGGCAGGTCGCAGGTTCGACTCCTGCCAGGGACGCCAACTGGGGTTCTTTAGAAGTCCTGGGAAGGCCTGAAAAAGAGTACAACACTCTGAAATACATGGTTTTTTAGCTCCTCGTTGTTCCTCATCGTTCCTTCCAAAACCGGCTGACAAGTGGTATACAGAATGGTATATACCCCCATTCGAGGATGCTCGGTATACCGCCATGGCACTAACCGTTCGACAGATAAACTCAACCAAACCTAGCACGAAAATTTTAGCCCTCAACGATGGCCAAGGATTAGAACTTAGGATCTGGCCCGATGGCCGCCGTGGGTGGCGTTTGCGCTACACACGTCCTAATGGCAAGCGCAACATGATTAGCCTTGGCCAGTACCCTGAGGTGAGCCTTGCCGAAGCGAGGGAGAAGCGGGCGGATATAAGACGTCTAATATCCCAAGGCACCGATCCAGTTGAGCAAAAGCAAAAAGATAAGCGGCAGCAACAATACGCTGCACAAAACACGTTTGAGGTGCTGGCCATGGTGTTATCTAGCCGGAGGTGTGCGCTAAACTCGATATGGAGAATATCTGGCCAGAAACCATTATTTTTGATAATGCCCTCAGTGGCGTTTTCGTCGGACGCGCTACCCACCGAGATATGGTCGCTCATGCCTTTCCTCCTTTTTATCAACAAATGATCTATTTTTAAGGCTTGATAAATAAGAAGTCTATTCCCTCTCGAAGCTTAATAACTCAGCTAGAATCGTAGGTTTGCAAAAATGAACGATAAAATAGCTACGCTCTCATAATTTTCTAGAAGTGAGAAGCTAGGGGCGTAGGCTTGCACAAATGCACGTCAAAATAGCTACACTCTCATAATTTTCTAGAAGTGAGAAGCTAGGGGTGTAGGCTTGCACAAATGCACGTCAAAATAGCTACGCTCTCATAATTTTCTAGAAGTGAGAAGCTAGGGGCGTAGGCTTGCACAAATGCACGTCAAAATAGCTACGCTCTCATAAGTTTCTAGAAGTGAGAGCCTATCCTTTCTGCTTGTGCCTAATGAATTGATCATTAATAGCACGTAAACGTAAAGATGTGGTGGTAGGTTTATGATTTTTATATAGAAATATAACAACGGCTTTTTCGGCGCATCTGCCAGCTCTCTAAATTGCAATCAAGGAGTTGACTCTCAAAAAAATACAAATATGATATTCAAAATATTGATGTGAAAAAAATACAGAATCTGAGAGGCAATGGGGATGGAGTTAAATTTAGATGAAGCTGTGAATTATCACTACGATGAATTTCCACCTCAAAAAATAGATTATGGCAAGTTTGTAGACAAGCTTATAAAAGCTACAGATGCAATTGCACGCTATGATCAAATGCTAAAAAATATGCACAATAGCGAAATATTGCTTGCACCATTGAGGAATCAAGAAGCAGTTATCTCTTCTAGAATGGAGGGAACTGTTAGTACTATGGATGAAATTTTGCAATATGAGGCTGATCATGAAAATGAGACGGCTAGTACACCTAGTGTAAGGTCTGAAGTTATTGAAACAATACTTTACCAAAGAGCGTTGAAGGGCGCTCAAAAAGCCCTAAATGATGGCTATCCGGTTTCTCAGTCGCTGCTTAAAGGAATACACCAACGTCTTTTATCATTTGGTAGAGGGGCATCAAAGTCACCTGGGGAGTTTAAGGTTGAGCAAAATTATTTGGCTGATAGAAATAAAAAGAAAATACTCTTCATTCCCGTTAGCCCAGAGCGGCTACAGGATGGATTAGATGTATTGTTCAAGTATATCAATGAAGACCCTAGCCCAACGCTCGTTAAAGCAGCATTGGCGCACATAGAGTTTGAGGCCTTACATCCGTTTAAAGATGGTAATGGAAGGATTGGGAGGATGCTGATAACTTTGATGTTATGGAAGTACGGAACTATTTCAGAACCTCATTTTTATATTAGTGGATATTTTGAAGAAAATAAGGATGAGTACATTGATACGATGAGGCGGGTATCAGAGACCGGGGATTGGGATGAATGGTGTTCTTTTTTTCTGGAAGCCGTAGAGCAACAGGCAATCCGGAACTTAACTATTGCTGAAAATATAAGATCGTTATATGAAGGAATGAAAATTTTATTTGCTGAGTTGTTGTCTTCAAAGTGGAGCGTGACTGCACTAGATTTTGTTTTCACTAACCCTGTTTTTCGTAATAACAAATTTACTTCGAAAAGTGGGATTCCGGCAGCTACTGCTGCAAGATTTACTAGAATTATGTTAGACAATGACATAATACGTACAGTCGAGGAGGCATCAGGGCGACGGCCAGCCATGTATTCCTTTGAACCTTTGCTGAAACTAGTCCGTGTTTAAGCGATATGTATTTTAGTAATAGTTAATGATGGTTGAGTCGTAGTTTATGTTTAGTTTAAAGCTGCTGCCCTCGCAGCGGCTTTTTTGCTTATACAAGTGGAAATTTAGCACCTCGGTGTAAGTGGCTCTACTTACACCGAGCGCTGCTGGAAGGTTTTGTCATGGGCGTCAAGCTTAGTCCGGCTACTGGAGCATTTGCCCGGAACGAAACCGCGAGGACATCAACCCATGACCGACACTACACATCAATCTACCTTCAAAACCGTGAACCAAATCGCGCTAGGCAATCGCCTGTTGCGCCGTAAAGACGTAGAACAGAAAACCGGCAAAAGCCGCTCTGCCATTTATGACGGTATCCGCCAAGGTACTTTTCCGGCCCCGGTAAAGGCACCATGACCCGCGAACGGGAAGGGCGGCCCAAGCTGTATTGGCGCGTTTTGGCGCTTTCCAGTGGGGAACGATCGCTTACAGAACACGCCGCCATTTCTGGCAATGCCGCCCATGCCGGGGCAGAACTGCGCATGGTGGATGTGAACGCAGGCACCCGCACTTATCGCGCCTTTGACGATGTACACGGCATGAGTGGGGCCACCTTCCATAGAAGGCTCACCACAGCCACAGCGCACCACTTCGGCATGATTGGCCCCGCCTTCGTGGAGCAGATACTCAAGGAAACCGACCCCGACTACTTTTATCGGCGGTTTGCTGAGGTACGGGAAGGATTCAACTCTGAAGGCCCCCAGGCGGGCAGGGTAGCGGATCGCTTCGCCATCATTGGGCTAGCCGGTGAGCTGGCGACCACTTACGGAATTTTGCCGTGGGAAGAGGGCACCGCCGCCAATGCAAGCCGCCAGCTTTTCCGCGAGTGGATCGCCAGGGTAGGCGACGGTAACGCCGAAGACCGTCAAATACTTAGCGCGCTATCGGATTTTATCGCTATGCATGGGGATAGCCGCTTTTCCAACATTGCTGCTGAGCTACCCAACTCCAACATTAAGCATCGAGCAGGTTACTTCGAGATCGAGGACGGCAAGCGCCTTTACCTGTTCAACCGTGCGGCAGCGGGGTATGGCCGTGACCGCGTGATACGCACCCTGGAAACCTACAACGTGCTAGCCAAAACCGACAATGGCCGCCGCCAGAAAAACTACCGCCTGCCAGGAGGAGGGAGCACGCGCTTTTTCGTCATCGATCCCGACAAGCTGGATGCAGAGCGAGGGGGCGAATGATGGATAGGCTTTTTACGCGTGAACCTAGTTTCTGTGGCAACACTGGCTACAACGGCAACACTCAGCAACCATGCGGCTTGCAGCTGTTGCCTATTAATAAGAGAGGTGGCAACAAAGGCAACACATATCTTTATATACCTACGGTTTGGTGTGTCTTGTTGCCATTTGAAAAAAGTGTGGCAACAGTGTTTCCATAATAAAGGTTTTAAAAATCATATGGTTACCATCTGTTGCCTTGTTGCCACCATTTTTGCGATCTACAGAGTGGAACTATATAGGTGGGGAATTTTGTTCGTATTGCGAACACTGGCCGCCAGCCTGAGTGCCGTGGTGGTAAAGCGCCTGGACACTCACTCATCTATTTTGAGGAGTCTGACATTGCACGGTGCCTTTCCGAGGAAGATCGGCGCAAGAATGTCGATAAGGAGCTAAAAACGTACCTCACGCGACGCGGAATCTATCAGAGGTAAGCAATGAAATTGATCGGCTGAAATAAACACTGAGCACCTTGGAGCAGCAGATAGAGGAAGCCCGCATGAACTAAGTACCCAGCTTGGAGGCGCGATACCGCCTAGCGTTCGACACGCCCCAGGCTCAAAGCCCCGCCCAGTGCGGGGCTTTCTCGTTGCAGGGTAGGGCACACCTAGGCACGAGTTACAGAGGTACACATGGCTTTACGGGCTTGTTGCCAAGGGGCAGGCCCCCTAAAGCCGACGTACCCCCACGGCGCGCTATCGACACCCCCCGTGCGCTAAATGTAGTGGTTTTTATGCACCCCTGTGCTCGCCGCCAAACCGCGCCACTGCTGGGCTGGCTGGTGGAAAATAGGTGCATGAAAATCATGCGTTTTCATGCGGAGTTATGCACTTTCAACAGGCAAAAAGTAGAGTGAAGCCCAGCAACCAAGCTATCAACTGGCGAACAGCTGAATAAGGATTCCTGATAATTCCTTATTGTGCCTGGGCTTTCCAGAACGAGAAGACGTAGGATGGTCTAAAGTCGCAGGTGATCGGATTGTACAGATGTGAGGGAATGCGTAATACTGCTAAAAATAATTAACGCAGGGTCATGAGGTTTATGAGTATCAACTCGCTTGCAACCATGATCTGCATATCACCAACATATGCTGGTGGTTCTGGGACGCATTTTCATAGCTTGCTTACCTAAGCACTCAGCCCTTCAAATTTAAGAACCAACACACTCGATTTTCAAATCTGCTATCTACGCTGAGTGGCCATGGTGACAAAGGCAGCAAGCACGTTAATTGAGGAAATGCAGCATGCGCTATGATCGATATTATTTAGCCGAGCTACACATAATTTTTATTCTTCAATGCCTTGGCGGGGCTTGCGGCATAGCATTCTTCAACGCCCGCGCTCATTCAAGTCAATAAACGTGTGTGCTACCAAGCCACTGTTAACGTAAACCGATCCTGAGAGTTTCTATGCCAGAGTACAATGGTCCAGAAGATATCTACAGAGAACTTGTAGAGGAGTCAGATGAAAACTGGCTGTATGGACTAGTTGCATTCGCCGTAATTGAGGAGCAGCGAATCGAGTGGATGAAACACATGCAAGAGAACATGGGACATGCTCCCAGTCCTGAGCAGATTAGTAATTGGTATCAGCAACAGCCCCCAAACTGCTTGTTGCGGGCAAAGGGGACGGCGGAGAATGCACTCCAAACCTATTCGAGTGAGGTCATAGAAGTTGCTATAGACGATTATAAGAAAGAAATTGAAGAAAGCTATATCGTCAATGAAATCAGAGGACTGAAGAATTTCTGGCCTCAGTTTGGTGTGAATTTAGCAGGAGGGCTCGCGGCGACTGTTCTGTTCGCGGCGCTGCTTTCCGTAACAGCTTTCGTCGTATTTAATGATAGCTCTCCTGTCCAGATGGTTAGGGGGGTTAATGACTCTGCTGAGGAACCCGAAAATGGTCAAGAGAACTGAAATAACATCAAAGAAGGCAGCTTCAGCTGCTTCTAAAGTGCTTAGAGATCCAAGCAGTAGCAAAAAAGCGAAATCATCGGCTGGGTCGGCGCTTTCTCAGAGTAATGCACCAAGTAAGGTGACGTCTAATAGCGCTGCTTCAGCAGCATCCAAAACGCTGAGAGATGGGAGAACTAGTAAGTCCTCTAAAACATCTGCAGGCTCCACTTTGACGCAACGCCCTGATAAAAGGAAGCGCTAACAAAGCAATGCACGCGGCGAGTGCGTGATTGAGGCTTTATAGGTTTGTTAAGATAGTTAGGAGTCTCATGGAAAATAGAAAAGTAAAATGGCTAATCTACACGGTATTGGTTGGATTAATTCCAATAGTGTCTAGAGTTCTAGTTTGGGGTGTGACTCAGCCCGGAACGATTAGTGTTCTCGCTGCGTCTGACTTTATTGCATTTGGATTGATTCTACATATATCAAATATTAATGAAATAGAGCATCTTGGCGATGGTGAAAAAACATGGAAAACCATACAGAACGGTACGTCAATATTATTTATCGCTTTGTATAGTGTTCTTTTTTCATTAATCATGCTTAGTGAGGGGGTGCCTGATTTTGTAGACTCAAAAGTGATTAAGATGTGTGTGATTGTTCTAGCTATTATTTCATTTTTTATTAGTTTTTCAGTATTTCATAGAGTTTCAACTATTCAGAAATCGGAGGTGATCCGATGACTATATTGATACTTACTGCAACAGTGCTCATTGGGTTGTGTGGTATTGGGGTGGCTGTTTGGTCATTTTTTAATACTAGAAATAAATATTACAGTGAATACGTCGAAAGGAAGAAAAAATGATTAAGAGTTTTATCTATCTTGATGTGCATAAAATGTACTCTCTTTCTTCTCAGATCTTTGAAGGGATTACTGAATATGTGTTGAATGAGTCTAGTACTGACAATAAAGAAACAGAAAGTCAGAAAGGGCCTGTCGGTAGTGGAAAGATCCTCGCTGATGTTATAAAAAATAGCAGCAAATCTACTGAGAAGAAGTTTTTGAATGATTATTCATTTACAGTTTTTGAAGATTATTTGAGCAAGGAAGGAAAAATACTTGATTTATCTGGGCCATCTTTTGATATAGAGGAGGTGAAAGAATCTATAAAAGATTTTTCGTTCGTTAAGGTGAAGTCCAGAGCTATATTTAATGACGTAGATAAAATAACAGAGCTTTTTACTGAATTTAATACTATTGGCGAAGCACTTGCTCATATGGGAGCATACGAAGAGATAAGAAGTCTTAAAGCTCAGATTGAAGAGCTGAAAAGTCATACTAATAATAGGAATGAAAAATCAAGGTTGGAGACTGAGTATAAAAGATTAACAAATATCTCAAAGTTGGCTAAAGATAGGGGGCTGTATCAAGATCCAAAATTTATGAGCGATCTTGCTTTACTTACAAAATATGGGTTTTCTGATCAGTTTGAAATTCAGCAAGCCGGTGGCGATATGGTTTTTACATCATGCTTGAAACGGGAGTTTTTAAGAGAAAAAGAAGATTTGCTGGTAAAAAAATACTCTCGGAAAACTGAAAAAGAGGTGGTTGTATTTGGCGTAATTTCACAGGCCTTCTCTGCTTTTGAACCAAACATCGATAAAAAGCCTGACTATCGCAATATGAAAACGGGATTAATGAGTATCGTTGAACACTTAACCAATATCGAAAATTCTATCTCTGGAAAGCAAGAAAATGAAATAGTTATCGACCCTATTGCTGCGTATTTTGAAGTGTAGGCATAATCTAAAAAAATGCTACGCGCGATAAAATTATTCGCTGTGCTTACAACTTTCCGGTGGGCAAAGCGTTATGAGAAAAGGAAAGAGGTGGTTTTATGAATGACTAAGCGCGTTGAAAATCAACAGATTACCGAAACGATTCCAGTGCATGGACTGTTGTTCGGGGCGAATATAGGAACGTGGCAGGCCGATTATCCATTGACTGCTTTAGATTTTGAGCATATTAAAAATGGAAGACCAGTCACCTTTAATTGGGCAACCAGCATATTGCTAGCAACTGTCGGATTCGGTCTTAATCTGATTGGAAAAGGTGCATCTCAGGCTTTTGGAACGCAGCATACGATCTATGTTGGTGAGTGGATTGCGCTCAGTGTTGGAGTATTTTTTGCAGTAGTTCTGTATGGGATCGGGTTAGCATTGCCCAACGAGCGCAAGAGGGTTATGAAGGAGATACAAGACCATTTCAAAAACTCTCCTAAACAGCGACAGGTAGTACCGGGAGAGAGCGAATGAGCTTTACAAAAAATAATTTGCCCAGATCCTATCAGCCATATGAGAAACTGACGGTCTGCAGTAATACGCTAATAGGTGGTAGTCATATTGCCGCTGTCGGTGAGGTTTTGCCCCTCATCATAGGTACAGGGGAAAAACCTCAAATTTGGTTGCAAGCAATCAATAACGTTGAGAATACAGAGTTTATATCAATCGTAGAAAACTCAGTGTCAAAGCATCCTGCGGTAGATGTCATCGAACTGTCAGGTGTAGTTACTGTTAAAATCCAAGGTAAAATAGTTCTAAGTGTAATGTCGTCTTCTGAAAGCAGCGCTGTTGTAAGTTCGATGGATCTTAGGCCTATTGGATTAAATATGTTTGGTGATATTCATGCCCTAAAAGTTGGTAGTAGCTCATTCTCTGGCAATACAATGTCTGGAGGAGGCGCCCTCATTGGTCTTGGATCATAATGGTGCAAACAATCCGGGCAACGTGAAGACAATAACTGTGCTTCATTTCGTTGGCGCTTAACGTTATCCCTCCCTTATACGAATGCGGTTGAAATGAGTAATGAAAACTAGAAGAAAAGCTATACCTCCTAAAGTTAAAGAGATACTAAGAAGCGAAGTCGGATTTGGCTGCCCTGTTAAAGGATGCGGAAACCCGTATCTTGAGTATCATCACTTTGACCCACCGGTGAGTGTGCGTCCTCATAACGAGCCTCAGGGAATGATTGCTCTATGTGCGCAACATCATAAGAAAGCGGATGGTGGAGCTTATACGATCGAGCAACTTCATGCACTTAAGTCTGATAAAACCAATGCCAAAATAGTAAAAGGTAACTTAGACTGGCTTCGAAGAGATCTTTTAGCCGTAGTTGGAGGTGTTTTCTACTATGAAACGCCCAGAATAATAGTAATTGATGATCACGAACTTATATCATTGAAAAGAGATGATGAAGGTTATTTGCGTTTAAGTATTAATATGTTAAGCATTGAAGCTGAAGAGAGATTGATAGTAGATGATAACTCATGGGAGAATATTGGTAATCCGCTTGACCTACGTTGTCCTCCTCAAGGAAAAGAGTTAGAGGTTAAGTACGCAAATGGAGATTTTCTCTATCTCAAATTCATCGAGCTTAATAGTGCTGACGAAGCATCAAAAAAATATAATAACATCTCACTTAAGAATAATAATTCAATAAAATTTCCCATTACCGCAGTTGAAGTAAATATGAATATCGGCGGAACCAATATACAGTTATCACCAGAGGCTACAACTTTCGGCGGAAATCAAATAAAAGGAGGGCTCATGTTGCATTGTGGTTGCGGAATCTTTCTTGAGGGAACAGGCGTATCTTGGGCTCAAAACCCTAAGTGGAAGTTGGCTCAAAGAGTGGAGCCAGTTGATGGAACTAATGTTGTTAAGGTCAGGTTCGGGAAATGAGAGCGTCGCAGTACTTGTTAACATGGCATAACCAACAAAGTCAGCCGAATGCTACGCGCCACTGCTTGGGGCATTATATTAGTATCTACTTGAATTCTGTTTATGCCAGTAAGCAGTCCATATATGCCACAAATAGGATCGTCAATATGAAGGTATTTAATGGAAAGCTGTTAGCAGGTTGTAGATGAAAGCGCTGGTATACAGGATAGTATATCTAATTTTTATTTTCCGAAAAAAATAATTTAAAATCATGATGTTAGAATGTTTATTCGACTCCTGCCAGGGCCAGAATTACATAGCGAGAAAAATTGCTGGAGTACTTGAAAGTCGAGCTCCTTGGCTCGCCAATGTATCGAGTGTCATCTTGCAGCAGGTCTTGCTGAATTAAATAATCCCTTTCGACATTCTCTTCAGCTCGAAGCTCAAAGCTAGGAATCGGCGTTAAGTGCTAGGATGATAAACAGCCCGTCCGATTAACAGCTGTGGGCATGCAATCGATAATCTACCGCTGTCACAGCGGCGTTGGCGCTGGCAGGCCGGTGGTGAGCGCCCTTAATGTGGTCTGAGGTGGCTTGCCTGCAGGTCAATATGATTTCCTGGGAGCACACCAGTGGGCGTGTTACTGCCTGAGTAAGGTAGTCTTTATGCGCTCAATTGGTTTTGAGTGTCTATACTAAAGTTAGAAAGAAATCTACGGCTGCTGTTGAAAATTAATTTAATGATGCGTCTAGAGTTTTAGGTTGTAGTTTTTTAAGTCTTATAATGAAAAAAAGTATTTATTTGCTAATCTGAATTAGGTAAAATAATTCAGCAGGGAATTATAAGGTGTTGCGTAGGTGGTTGTTTTTACGTGGTTTTCAGTGCTTTATAAAAACCTTGTGCGTTAGCAGGGTGATTTCAAAGTTCTGGAAAATAAAGGCGAAAAGTTGTTAAAGTTTGGCAAATAGCGTTGTCTGGCATCATTTTCGACGTGCAGTTTTTCTATATGCTCTAATAATATTTCTATCTTAAAAAACAGCAGCAACTTACTAGTGCTGAATGATAAAAAAACAAGGGAACAGGCATGCAGGGTGCATTGCTACGCAGCGGTAAAAGTGAGCGGTTTTCGGCGTTGGGGGAGACCGGACAGCCTGTCTTTCGTTCGGCTCTTCAGCTCAGAGAGTCCATTCGTCGTGAGGCACGCAAGCGCAAGTCACAAGAACCCGACTTCCCGCATATGGAGCTGCATCTGGCAATTCCACAAAGCGATCAGCAGGGCGAACGCCTGGACTGGTATAGCGGAATGGAGGGCGATGTTATTCCCTGGAGTGCTGCTAGCGAAGAGGAACGAGCACCCGCCCGTCAAGAGCTGCGTCACTTTGAAACCTTTCTTGAAAGTTTTAGCGATTCTTCGTTGGCCAAAGCAGAAGGAACTCATAATGACCGGGGCGTGCTGGCCAAATTGCTAAAGCAAGTCATTCGAATTCCCGATCAAGATTATGTTTATCTCGTCAATGGAACGCCTGTGCTTACCTTTTGGGGATTTGAGCATCCTGATGCCAAGCGTACTACCGACCCCTTACATTTTCTTTATCCGCAAGATACTGCCCCGGCACCAGCGCCAGGCCCCAACCCAGAAGTGCCGTTGGCAGGTACTCCTTCAACTGAGCCAGTCATCGAACAGAAATCCGTGTTGGAAGAGCGACGCCCTTGGTGGCGACGCTGGTGGCCGTTAGCTCTGCTGTTGTTATTGTTGTTGCTCTTGTTAACATTTTTCGGTCTGCGTAGTTGCACGCCACAAGCCAACCTGCCTGAAGTTGGGACTGGAAATTTGCAAGCGCCTGATTTTCAGACGTCTGATGTGAGCCTGAACAATCTGAACATGCCTACGTTACCGACTCTGAATTTTCCTGCTATTTCCTTACCTGATCTGTCCAATCCACATTGGTGGGGCGGTGCCAGTAATGGCGGAGCTGGAAGCAGCGGGATGGCACTTGATGGAAGCGGTGCAGGAGTTCCAGAAGCTGATTTACCTGAGATACAAGCTCCAGACCTTGGTTTGGAGGCGAGTGTGCCCGAAGTGACTGCCTTGCCTGAAATGGGGGGTGCGGCAAGTGAACTGCCTGTCGAGGAGAACTTAACTGCGTCGCCGGTTGCACCGCCTGAACTGGGGCAGGGGACGCCGCCAGCGAACTCCGAGGCATCGCCTTCAACAACGTTCGAACCGCTTACTATTCCTCCTCAGGCTGAGGATGGTCCCGCCGATTTCATGAACGGTAATTGGCGTGCAGCGGGTGTAATGGATAGCGAGACGGGACGCCCGTTACGCGTTTCTTATGCATTTGAAAAAGGACAAGGGCAGGTACAGTTGCGCCATGCCGGCGATCAGGGTGGGGTTACCTGCACCGGCCCGATAGAGGCGGCAATGCAAGAGGGCGCGCTTTCGATACAAAGCCAGGGGCAGGCCAGTTGTGAAGATGGCAGCTTTTACGATATGCCCGAAGTGCTGTGTGAGCAGGGTGCCACCGACATGGCCGACTGCGCTGTCAGTTACGCCAACGAGACCTTTCCCATGCAAATGTGGAAAGACAACGAATAATTACGGAATGTGGGAGAAGAGTTGCGACATGTTGCCTGAAGTCACTCAGTTCCAAGACGTTGTCCCGTTGGTCAACGATACCGGTGTCCAGTTTCTAGATTTTGCCTTGACGCTCGACCCTCGTAAGGAAACCGGCGGTGAGTTTGCCAAGTTAGCAGATGATCTTCTAGTGCGCCTGCTGACCAATGAAGAAGATGGCACCACTTTTTATGAACCCGAGCCCAACAAGGTCGAGCGGGTGAGTAAGCCATATCTTGATATGGACATGGAGTCGAGTTTGACGCTCTTGGATCATCAGTGGGTACCAATACCGTTTTTTCGGCACATGCCGCCGCATCGTTTTGATGAAGGCCCCAGTAACTGGTCTCGCATGCGCTTGGTGAAACTGGATACGCCGGATGTCGATGGTCACAGCCATCGCCTGACCTTGGCGTTTGATACTCGCAGCATGGCCAAGCGCGAAGGCACGGCTTACCTGGCGCCTAATGAAGAAGATGTCCGTTCAGGTGAGACGTTCAAACTTGCCTTGACTCCCCATGAAATGGGTTGGTTCATGGATCTAGCATGGGTAAAGGAATGGCTTAACGATCTATACCGGGAAGGCCACCCGGAAATGGATCAGAATGAGTTGGATGACGACATCAAGGCGTTACATCCTCAGGCACATTATTTGAACCTGCTAAGCCTGCTGTGGAAGCCGATTCCTGCTGAGCGAACTCAGCGAAAGCCCAAGATACGAGTGCCTGAGGTTCGCTTGGCGGGTAAGGATGCCAGTCAAAAAACCCCGATTTCCGTCGATCTTGTTCTGGATGTAGGTAACTCACGTACCTGCGGTATTTTGATCGAGCATCATGCGCAATCAGGCTCCGGCCTCAAGCAGAATTATGTGCTGGAGTTGCGTGACTTGGTCGATCCAGAATTCGTTTATACCGAGCCCTTCGAAAGCCGCATTGAGTTTTCGCAGACTTTCTTTGGTAAGGATCATCTCTCGGTCAAGAGCGGTCGTCATGATGCTTTTCGCTGGCCCACGATCGCTCGCGTGGGAGGGGAAGCGGGCCGTCTAGCCAGTCGTCGTCGTGGAACCGAAGGGTCTACCGGTCTCTCCAGTCCGAAGCGCTATTTGTGGGATGGCAGCCGTTATACGCATGGTTGGCGTTTCAATAGCGCCTACGTCAAGGCAGACAAGGAGCCTTTTGCCACAGCCGCCCCTTTCTCCAACCTGATTAATGAGCGTGGCAAGGCGATCTACGCGGTCATGCGTGATGGTGAAGACGACGATCTCCCTGTCTTCAAGCCTCACTATTCGCGTAGTTCCTTGATGACATTCATGCTCTCGGAAGTATTGGCTCAGGCGTTGATGCAGATCAATAGCCCGGCTCAACGTTCCCGCCAGGGAAATATAGATATACCTCGCCGGCTACGCTCAATCATTCTGACGGTGCCTCCGGCCATGCCGCTGGCAGAGCGGAGTATTTTGGATCAGCGAATGCGTGAAGCGGCTGGGCTGATTTGGCAGGGTATGGGCTGGTACCAAGGCGAAGATGACCCCTATCATCCGGAAGAAGCCGCCACGCCGACCCCCCCTTTACCAGAGATCCGTGTCGAGTGGGACGAAGCCACTTGCGGCCAATTGGTGTATCTGTACACCGAGATCAATGAGAATTTTGCCGGTCATCCTGAAGAGTTTTTTGACACATTGGCGCGTCCTGAAAAGTTACAGCGTGACCGTATTACACTTGCCAGTATCGATATAGGCGGGGGGACGACTGACTTGGTGATTACCGATTACCGCGTCGAAAGTGGAGAGGGAAGCGGTAACAGTAGCAATGTACATATCGTTCCTGAGCAGCGCTTCCGTGATGGATTTCGTATTGCTGGAGATGACATCCTGCTTGATGTCATCCAGACCTTCGTGCTGAAAAGTTTCGAAGAATCCTTACAGCAAGCTGGCGTCTCGTCACCGGATGCCATGATGTCACGCCTGTTGGGTGGAGAGAGCCTGAGCGCCCAGGATCAGGTATTGCGTCAGCAGCTCAATTTGCAGGTTTTCACCCCTCTGGGGCTGAAGTTGCTGAGTTACTACGAGGGATTTGATCCTCAGGAAAAGGAAAGCGAGGGGAACCCTCATATTATCACCGCCACGTATCGCGAGCTGCTGGGAGATCACGCAGCCAGCGAAGCAGTTAGAGAATATGTGCATGGTGCCGTGCGTCGTGACTTGAAAACCAATGGCACTACTTCGTTTGAGCTAATGGATATACCGATCACCTTCAACCTGCCTCAGGTACATCGGGCTTTCTTGGGGGATGGTATCAACATTGGCAAGACCCTCGGCGCCCTATGCGAGGTGATCTACCAGTACGGCTGCGACATGTTGCTGCTGACCGGACGTCCTTCTCGGCTGCCGGGTATTCAGGCTTTTTTGCGCAAGATGTTGCCGTTGCCTCCAGGACGCATTTTGCCGATGCAGAACTACCGCACTGGTAATTGGTATCCCTTCCATAGCAATGGCGAGATCGACGATCCCAAAAGCACCGCGGCAGTTGGTGCCATGTTGTGCCTGCTATGCGATCAGTTGGATTTGCCCAGTTTCTATTTCCGTACGCAGGCACTCAAACCTTACTCATTGATTCGTCATCTGGGCTCGATTGACAACAATAACGTTATGAAAAGCGATGACGTGGTCTATCGCGATATTAAGGCCAATGAAAATGGCACGGCGATTGAGCTGCCGGAAGAGGATGAACCCAAGGTGCAGGTACGTGGGGGCATTGTGCGCATTGGATATCGTCAGTTGGATGCCGAGCGTTGGGTGGCCTCGCCACTCTATACGCTGGAACTGACCGAGTCGGGCAAGGGGAAATATAAGCAGGCGGTGGTAAGTGAGGGAAACGGCAGTCAGCCGGTGGTCGAGGTGGAGCTTAAAGTTGTTGAAAACAACACCAAGGGCGGCTTGATTAGTGATGAGCTGAAGGTCAGTCGAGTCACTGATAACACCAACAAATCATTTGGCAAAGCCGACGTTAACCTTCAGCTCAATACCATGATCGATGCCGGACTGGGCGATTCCAATTACTGGCTGGACAGTGGGAGTGTGAAGCGCAAATGAGCAACCTGACTGATAAACAACACCAATTGGGCCAAGGCTGGGACGCTGTGCACGCTGGGGCTGGTCAGGCCATCGAGTGGATCGAAGACGTTCGCAACAATGCCCCGCGCCTGGATAGTGAAGCCGATAATCTGATCCTGGAATTGCACAAAGCGCGCAATCTTGCATCAAGCTTAGGGCGGGCTGCGGGTACCCCAATGACCATTGGTTTTTTTGGGTTGTCTCAAGCGGGGAAATCGTACTTGATCTCGGCATTGGCCGCAGGCCATAACGGCAAGCTGGAAACCGATTATGGTGGCAAGCGTCTCGACTTCATCGAGCACGTGAATCCAGTTGGTGGGGGTAAGGAAGCTACGGGGCTAGTGACACGGTTTAGTCGCACGGCTAATAGCGGGCCGACTGATACACCTGTTGAACTGCGCCTATTCAGTGAAGTTGAGATCGCCAAGATACTGGCCAATGCCTGGTTCAACGACTTTGACCATGAGCAGTTGCACTATGAGTTGGATGAAGCGCGCATTGAGCGCATTCTCAAGCCGTTTGAGGGTGTCGAGGTCACCGCAGAAACACAGCCCGGGCTGAGCGGTGATGACGTGGTATCCCTATGGGACTACCTCACTGGCAGCTTCAAAAAGTCAATTAGTAAGCTTGAAGCGCGCTACTGGCCCCGGGTTCTCAAACTGGCACCGCGTCTCTCCTGCGAACAGCGCGCTGATTTGTTTTCTCTGTTGTGGGGCGAGCAAGAAGAGCTCACTCGCCTTTATGTACAGCTAGCAGCCACCTTACGCCGTCTAGGTAATGCCTCTACTGTGTATGCGCCGCTTACTTGTCTAGTCACGCCTGAAGGCGACGGGTATAGCCAGCGTGACAGTATTATGAATGTGGATATTCTTGAGCGTCTGGGTAGCGCCGATGATCACAGTCTGGACGTGAGACCTTTAGAGCAAGAAACGCTTGGCCATTACGTCGCGGTTTCGGTGGCTCAGTTGGCAGCGTTGACTGCCGAGCTCACGTTTCCTCTCATTGAGCCGACGCAGGATCCTCAGGTCGAAAAAGTCGATCTGCTTGATTTCCCCGGTTATCGCGGACGCCTAAGCCTAAAAAGTGTCAACGAAGCCGCCAGTCAAGCGAGTAGCCAAGGGGGCAACCCAGTTTCTCAGTTGATATTGCGCGGCAAGGTGGCGTACCTGTTTGAACGTTATACGGACAGCCAGGAAATGAACGCCTTGGTGGTGTGTACAAGTTCGGATAAACAGAGTGACGTGACCTCGGTCGGCCCAGTACTGACACGCTGGATTGAAAAGACTCAAGGATTGACCAGTCAAGATCGTGCAGACAAGGCGCCAGGATTGATCTGGACGCTTACCATGTTTGATAAGCGCATCAGTGGGGCGCTGAACTTGACGGAAAGTCAGTTGCGCGAAGGCTGGGAAGGGTTGATTAAAATGACCTTATTGGAGCGCTTTGGCCAGTACGACTGGATGAATGAATGGGCTCCAGGACAGCCATTCAACAATACTTTCCTAGTTCGGAAGCCACGCCTGCCTGTTTCTTTTCTCAACAGTCGTGATAACGAAGAACTCGGTATCAATGACGACTACGAAGCGCCGCTTGAACGTATGGCATCCACTTTTGGCGAGAATGCCAGTGTGCAAAAGCATGTGCAGGCTCCTGGCGAGGCCTGGGAGGCGATGCTGGCACTTAACGATGGCGGCATCAAGCGTATCAGCCAGTATCTCGGCCGTATCGCTACCCTGGAGTTCAAGCTGGCCAGCATTGAAAAGCAGTTGAATGAAACACTGAGTTCTTTGGTAGAAAAACGCTTGGCCCCCCTTCACCAGACGGATGGCAGCGGCGAAGTGGCTAAAAAACGGGAGGTCGCCAAGCTGTTATGGCAAAGCCTACAACAACGCCTGGCAACCCTGGGTGAGCTGCAGCACCAACTTGAGCTTCCTCAGCAGACGGTACGCGATCTTTACTTGAGCGATAGCGAAGAGGATGGAGTAACAGCTACTGAAGACGACGTGGATAACGAGCCGAAGGTAGCCGATAGTCTTTATTGCAACAGTGGTTTTAACCTGAGTGATGATCCCTTCGCAGGTAGCATGCCGTTTGGTGAAGATGCATCCGCCGTACCTGCGGTGAAAAACGAGCCGGTGCTACAAGGGGCGGATCACCGTTTTGCTCGCAAGGTCTTTCAAGCATGGGTCGCCCATTTGCGAGAAATCCCCGGACGCCAGTCTCTGCTGCAACTGCTGGGGCTGGAAAAGGTAGTCGTTGAATCCTTGACCGATGAATTGATCACGGCAGCCAATCGCATGGCACTGCAACAACGCCTGGATCAAGCGCTTCTGAGACGCGCCCAAAGTAGCGCCAAACGTGACCAGTTGGTGGAGCGTCAAGTATTGGCCGCCCAGTTGGTGCTGCGCGATTTTATTGCTTGGCTGGGCTACCAAGAAATGCCAATTGATGAGCGGCCGAATAGTCTTGCAGGCAAGAAGGACAAACTGTTCTTGCCGAGCGCACCGATTTTATCGGGTGAGCTGCCCCATCTAGCGCCTCAGCCCGTCAATCAAGCTGTCCTTTATCTGGCCGATTGGCTTTCAGGAATTTGCATCGTGACGCAGGAAAATGCAGGACATACCGTCGGACGGGAAATTACCATGGAGCAGAACGAGCGCTTGGGCGCAGTGTTGTCATCCTTTCGCCAACTGGAGGTGACCTATGCGGGTTGAACTGCGTCCATTGGAGTCCGGTACGCCGGGTGAAGGCCGTTTGCTGCTCAAGGGGTGGAAAGGGGAAACGGCTTCTCTGCAACTGTCGATTCAAGAAAGCCAGGATCAACAGTTTTTGCACCCGGGAAAAACGTGGAGTACTAAGGCTCACACCTTTGAATTGGCTAGCCTGGAGGAGGCCGGTGACCAGCGTCTCCAAGTGCTCCTCGACAGTACTATCATAGATCCTCTGTTGGAGCTTCCCGGCTCTACACAATATTTGCTGACCTTGCAGGATGCCCAGGGCATAAAAGACCAAGGTGTGATAAAGCTTTCACGCGATTTGATGCCCTCTAGTGCTTCGGGTTCCACGCCTTCTACGGGGGGGAGCAGCGTACTGCATTCACCATCGGTTGCGGAAAAGGCACCCGAACCGACGCCAGAGCCGGAAATAAAGGTGGATGCTGAGCCGGAGCCTGCTCAGGTGCCGGAAGTGGAAGTGCCACCCGTGCCTGCCAGTAAGGCAAGTAAGCGCGGCCCATTGCTATTTATATTACTGGGGCTTTTGCTCCTGGCAGCAGTGGCTTTAGGTGCTTGGTATTGGTTCAGTAATAACGCTGATAATTCAGGGGCCGATCCGGTTGAACAAGAAAACGTCGAGGAAGAAGAGACTAACGGAGCAGAGGAAAGCACTCTAACGGAAGAAAATATCGAGGTCGGCAACGAGGACGCTGACGTACCCTCTGAGGAAAACACAGAAGACGTCATTGCAGCCACTCCCCCTGGCCCAGCCCCGGCATGTTCGATTGAAGCTCTTGAAGAGCAGGACGAACTGGCGTTCGTGCAGGGATGTTCCCAAGCTGAGCTGACTCCTGAAGCACTGCTTTCTGTGATCGAAGCTGCTCGTGATGCAGAGCATTGTGGGATAGCACGACGGCTTTATGCCAACCGTGCTATCGCAGGCGATGCCAATATTGCTCTGGCCTATGCTCGTGAATACGACCCAGCTTATCACCAGACAAGTACCTGCTTTACGGAAGCTGATGCCGAAACTGCTAGCTATTGGTACCAGATTGTATTGGACATCGAACCCGACAATAGCGAAGCGCAGGCACGTTTTGAGGAGCTGGGCGAATGATACGCAACGCACTCGCGACCTTAATGTTCTCAACTGTCGCTTTATCGGTAACTGGGCTTTGTGCCACGGCTACGCTAGCTGATCCACGTCCTCTACTGCAGGAAGGCAAGCAAACCTTACATCAACGTGTCCTGACCACGCCTGGGTGCGAGTTAACTGATACAGCGGGAATTAGTGGCGAATTGCAACCTGCTTTCACCCGTTTCTATGTGTATGAGCGCAGCGAGGTGGATGGGCGCGAATGGTTGAAGGTTGGGCCGGATAGTTACGGCACTATCAGCGGCTGGCTGCCAGCAGACTGTAGCGTGGCTTGGAAGATGCAACTTACGCTGGCATTCACTAATCCAGCTAACCGTCAGCGACTGCTGTTCTTCCGTGAAAGAGACGCGCTTCAAGATATTCTCGATGAGTTTGAGCCTTCCAGTCGCGTTGTTCCTTTGCATGCCGCCCTAGATCGTGAGGAAGAGATCCCCGATATATTGGCGCGGGAGCCTGAGTACTTTGTCGACCTTCAGGAACAATTCTATTTGTTACCGATACTCGAAGGCGAAGAAGTTTTTACCGAAGCCGGATTTCGCGCACGACTGTTGAACGTGGCGTCGGTAAGCAAGGCCGGTGAGCCTGACCCTGCCGACACTGAAATTGACCCTGAAGATGACATACCAGCCAGTCAATTGCGTGAGTTTAATGCAGGTGTCGTCTTCGTGATCGACTCGACGATTTCCATGGGCCCATATATCGAACGTACCCGCGAGGCAGTGAGTAAGATACTCGATCGAATTGAGTCGGAAAACCTGGAGGAGCAGGTCAAGTTCGGCCTGGTCTCTTATCGTGATAGCGTGGAAAGCGTACCTGAGCTCGAATACATCAGCCGTATGTATGCCAACCCGATGGAAGTGCAAGGCAGGCAGGACTTGATGGCGCGCATGGACGAACTTCATGAAGCCACGGTGTCCACACCTGGGTTTGAAGAAGATGCTTACGCTGGGGTAATGCAGGCAATTGATGAAGTGGAGTGGAGCCAATATGGTGCCCGCTATATCGTTCTGATTACCGATGCCAGCGCCATTGATGGTGACAATGAACGCTCCTCTACAGGGTTGAGTGCCGATCAGGTGCGTCTGGAAGCGGCTAATCCGGGGGTGGCGATCTATACGCTGCATCTGAAAACCGAGAGTGGCGAGCGCTTTGGCGACCACACCAGAGCCGCGGCGCAATATGCCAATCTTTCCACTTATGCGGGAACCAATACCTCGCTGTATTACCCGGTGGAAGCGGGGGATGTAGAGGCATTTGGTGCCAAGGTGGATGCCTTGGCTGAGGCGATCACTTCTCAGGTGCGTGCTGCTTATATCGGCGATGAGGCTATTGGCAGTGCTTTGAATGCACATCAGTCTGATTCTAGCGAGGTTGATCTGGATCAACAGCAATTACTGGAAGATGCGGATCTTATTGGCCACGCCATGCAGCTTGCCTATCTGGGGCAGCAGGCTGGCAGCAAGGCACCGCCGGTTTTTCAAGCCTGGATCAGTGATCGCGACTTGGTACAGCAGAACCGTCCAAGTACGGACGTTCGAGTGTTGCTGACCAAATCTCAGTTGAGTGACCTGAGTGATGTGGTGGCGCAGATTCTGGATGCTGGTAATCAAGGCCTGATTTCACCCACTGACATGTTTGAACGCTTGCGCTCGGTAGCGGCTGCAATGGGCACCGACCCCAATCAGCTACAGCAAAATGAATCCACTCAGATAGCCGAGCTGGGGCTGATGGGGGAGTATTTGGAAGATTTACCTTATCAGAGTGAGGTGCTCAACCTGGATGAAGCCACCTGGAAGAGCTGGGACGGTCTTTCTCAAGAGAGGTTCATCCGCAATCTGAGCATTAAGTTGCGCCACTATCAACGCTATAACGAGGATGTTGACCGCTGGGTCTCTCTTGCCGAAGGCAGTGATCCACGGGATGACGTCTATCCGGTTCCTCTTGAAATGATGCCGTAAAGCACCGGCTTCTCAGACAATTGAGGAAGATAGGATGTTGGCGATAAAGGGCATGATGGCTCAGCGTGGTCATGGCGACCATGCGCATCGAATTCGACTACCCGAGCTATCTCTGGCGCCGGGCCAGTGCTTGGCTATTACCGGTCCTAGCGGGTGTGGCAAGAGCACTTTGTTAGAAACGGTGGGGCTGTTGTTAGCACCAAGTGAGCTTGAATGCTTCATGCTGGGAAAACCGCAAAAAGATGTGGCAACACTTTGGCGTACCCGCGAGCAAGGCGAGCTGGCCAAGCTGCGCGCGCGCGACCTTGGTTTTGTACTTCAAAGTGGGGGGCTCCTGCCATTTTTAAGTGTGGCTGACAATATCGCCTTGCCGCGCCGTATACAAAGTCTGCCCATTAAGAGTGACCGTATCACTCAAGCAGTCGATCGTTTAGGGCTGATACCGCTGATGGAAAAGCGGCCAGCAATGCTGTCTATTGGTGAGCGTCAGCGGGTAGCCTTCGTGCGCGCCCTGGCTCATGAGCCACAACTGCTGTTGGCTGATGAACCCACAGCAGCGCTTGATCCGCATAGTGCGCATGGGCTCTTCGCACTATTTATGGAAGTAGTGAAAGAGCTACAAATCGCCGCTTTGGTGGTCTCTCACGACTGGGCTCTTGTAGAGACATTTGGAGTGCCGCGTTTTGATGCCGTCACGGTAAAAGGGGAGACCGTCTTTGAACCTCGCCCTTAAGCGTTTGCGCCTGCTGGCATTGTTAGCGCTGCAGGATATCTGGCATGACCGCAAGGTATCAATGTGTATTGCAGCAGCACTAGTTGCCGTGATCGCGCCACTGCTATTGCTGTTCGGTCTCAAGTATGGGGTGGTCAGTCAATTACAGTCCGAGCTACTTGATGATCCGCGGAACTTGGAAATCGGTATGGTTTCCAGTGGAAGGTATGACGCTGCCTGGCTCGATAGTTTGCGTAGCCGCCCCGATGTAGGGTTTGCGATTGGAATGACACGTTCACTCAATACCCAGGCAGATTTGGTCGCCGACCCTCAACATTTCCTGGATAACGCTGAAATCATCCCAACGGCAGAAGGAGACCCTCTGCTGTCGTCATTAACGCTTTCAGAGCCGCTTCAAGGGCCGGAAGTGGTGCTTAGTGAGTCGGCTGCACGGCGCTTGAATGTTGATGTGAATGACCCACTGAGCCTGTTCGTCAGCCGTCGACTCGATGGCAGAGCGGAGCGTGGCAGGCAATTTATTGTCGTGGCAGGTATTTTGCCACCTGACGTCTTTCCACGTCCGGCTGCCTTTGTTCCTTTGCCGCTCTTGATCGCGCTTGAGGAGTTTCGCGATGGCTATCACATCGATGCTCTTGGCGTGGGCACTGGCGAGCCACGAGGCGAAAGGGAAACACAGTTTTCACGTGCCCGTATGTATGCCGCCGATATTGATCAAGTGGCGGAGTTGGAGCAGTGGCTCAATGCCCAGCATATAGATACAGTTAGCCGCCTCGCGGAGATTGAGAATGTCAGGGCAATCAGTCACGTGCTGGGGCTAGTGTTTGGCGTGATTGCTATTACCGCGCTGGTGGGCTGCCTGGCCTCAATGTTGGGCGCTTTTCTGGCCAATATCGACCGGAAGCGCAAGGATCTGGCGGTGTTGCGTCTGCTGGGGTTCGATCGTCCGGCAATTGCGGGGTATATCGTGTTACAGGCTGGGACATTGACACTAGCTGCCTATGCAGTAGGGCTAGTCCTCTATGGACTGGGAAGCCAGGTGTTCAACCAAGCGTTGGCGACTAGCTCGACAACTGGAAGTGTTGTCTGTCGAATCACCTTCATGCACGGCGTAATAGCACTTTTATTGGCTTTGCTGGTTGCGCTCATGGTGGCGGTGATCGGTGTGCTGCGCGCCTTTAGTATCGAACCTGCGGAGAGTCTGCGTGAATTATAAATCTTCTAGACGTTTTGCTGGGCTCTATGGCAATGCCTGTTGGGTTGCTGTCTTGCTGTTGCAGGCGGGAAGCGCTTCGGCCGAATGGGATGAGCGGCTCTATAATCCCATGCCTCAGGATGACGACATCATACTGCCGATGCCTTGCGATGGTGCCATGGCGTTTCGCAAAATCCATATTCCCTCTGCTGGGCCGCTTGACGATTATCCCATCAATATTGGCCAGGATGGTACCGGGTGGGGCTATGTAGAACAGCGTCGCCCCTCTTATGTTTCAGGCAACTTCAGTGAGGTCGAAGGAGGCTCGCGCTACTACTTGCTGGCCAAGTATGAAACAACTCAGTTGCAGTATGAGGCCTTGATGGCTGAAGAGTGCCCGTCACCTTCTACTCGCTTGCGCTTACCGGCGGTATCGGTAAGTTGGTTCGATGCAACAGCGGCGGCTGATCGTTACAACTTGTGGCTGCGCCAAAATACTGAAGATATTTTACCCCAAGAGGACGGTGTGCTGGGTTTTGTACGCTTACCGACAGAAATAGAGTGGGAGTATGCCGCACGAGGTGGCTTGGAAGTTGGCACCGCCGAATTTCGCGACAGCCGCTACCCCATGCCAGAGGGCTTGAATGGTCATGAGTGGTTCGCTGGCCCTCAGTCAGCTAATGGTCAATTACAACTGGCGGGTTTATTACAACCCAACCCGTTGGGGCTGCATGACGTCCTTGGCAACGTGGCAGAAATGATGTTTGAACCTTTTCGTCTCAATAAACTGGATCGCCAGCATGGTCAAGCGGGTGGTTTTGTGGTGCGAGGGGGTAATTATTTAACGCCCCAAAGTGATATCCGCACTTCTCTTCGCGGCGAAGAGCCTTATTACCGAGAAGCTGGTCAATCCCAGAGTGGTCAAGTGGGCTTTCGCTTATCACTCGTTGCTCCCACATTGACCTCTCGAGAACGCATAGCCGCTATTGATGAGAGTTGGCAGCATTTGGGAAAGGACTTAGCTGATGGAGACGCAACGCAAGATACACCGGGAACCGTTGAGCAGTTGAGCAGCTTAGCTGCTGAACAAGAAGACATTGCATTGCAAGAGCAGTTACAGGACTTAGAGAACCAGTTAAGAGCAAGTAATCAGCGCCAAGAGGAAGCGCGAAACTTAGCGGTTCGCGCCAGTCTCAATTTAGGGAGCTTCCTTTGTACTAAGTTAGAGGATGACGGCGTTTTTCTCGATTTTCTGCACAATAATTATCAGATGAATTGTGGGGTAGACAGTACTGACACTAGTTGTGATATGCGTCAACAACGTCTGGAAGAGCAAGATGCGAGACTGGAAGCACTAAGCCGTTATTACGCCAGTAGTCTAGTCGAATCTGCCACCTTATATGGTGAAAATCTACTGGAAGAGCAAGTGGGAGTGTTCGAAGAGATCATTACTCACAATAAACAGCTTACTCAACTAAAGCCATATCTACATACTCACTGGGAAAACCAACGCGAATATCTGCAACAACAACACATTTCCACCAATGATTGGCTGGAAAACTGTAAAGCCATGGCAAATTAAAAAAACGCAAGGGAACATATTATGAAAATCAAGAAAATTTCAAAGAAAACAATCAATTCTGGCTGGAAAAAAGCACTGATGGTATCCGCTGTTGCTGGCAGTATGCTGGTACTAAGTGGTTGCGTCACAACGGGAAGTTCGCTGTTATCCGGTAATTCATCCGGATCATCAGCGGATCCGCGTCTAACCCAGGGCAATGACGCTCAGTTCTTCAGTCGTTCAGGTTATCAAGCTTGTGCTGCAGGTGCTGCTGCAGGCCTATTAGGTTGTGCACTTACTAACCCTGGGAACAAGACACAGTGCATGATCGTGGCAGGTATTGGAGCATGTGGCGTCGCCATGGGAGCTAATTACTACCTAGATCAACGACGCAGCGAATATGCAAATACAAGTGAGCGTTTGGAGGCAATGAGCGCTGATATTCAAGAAGATACACGTAAGGTTATTGCACGAACTGAAACCGCGCGTGAAGTGATGCGAGAGGATGAGGCTCGCCTTCAGCGTATTCAGCGTGAAATTGAGACGCAACAACTTGATCAAGCGGCGGCTGAACGTGACTTAGCTGCGATCGACGGTAACATCGGAATTTTGCGTCGCGAGTTGGTTAATATGCGCAATAAAGCAGAAGAATATCAAGAAGTCGCAGATGCAGAGCGTGTAGAGGCAAGCCCAGAGGAAATAGCCCGTATCGAGCAGGATATCGACTTGATGAACCAGCAAGTGCTGGCGTTGCAGCAAGAAGTGGATGATCTCTACAACATGCGTTCCGCTATTACTTTAGGTTAAGAAATCAGGTGCTACCATGATGAATAAAACCGTGTTGATCGCCAGCAGCATGATTCTGCTGGCGGGTTGCGCTACCTCCCCAGAACAGTGCGATCCCTACAATCGCGATGCGAGTCTTGTGGCCAAATTTTCCTGCGACACTTCAGGTGCCTATCGTGCACAAGTCGAGCAGCGGGAGCAGCAGGTACGACTTGATCAAGAAGAGAATGCTCTGTTTCGTCAGGTATATGCTGATATTAAGGCCCAGCAGAATGCAACCCGACAAGATATGAATGTTCAGCTAGAAAAGCAGCAAGCATTGAACGAATCTCTGCAAACGCTTCTAACACGCCTTAATGCACGTACTGGAGAGGAGTTAGGCCTACAGCACCGTCTAAATGATCTTGAACAGCAGCTACAAGCAAACCAAGAACCTGCCAATGGTGAAGCTGAGATTGAGGCTCGTAGAGCCCGGCTGACCGAGCTTGAACAACAAGTTAATCGCCTACATCAAAGTCTCGGCTATGAATAAGGCGAAAGACTAATCATGCAACGTATCCTGCGCGACTCCCAGGAGAGGCTGGGTGGTACCTTCGAGAGCTATCAGTCCAAGGTCGCTCTTATCCATCGCCACTTTCCTCCTAGCATTGGCAATATGTTTGCTATGCCGCGTAACGGTCAGGGCGATACGCTGGAGTGGTGGACGGAACTGCCAGGTCAGCCGATACGTTTTGATGCCTTAGATGAAGAGCAGCAGGCTGCTTTGCTGGAGCGTTATCAACAGCGTCAGCAAAGTCTGGGGCACCTAGCCGATGAGCTTATTCGGCGAGGGGACTCCGATGGTGGCAAGAGTTTGAAAACCTTGGTTGGCCCAGCTGACGAGCATCATCTCTACAGTCTTAATGGAGAGCCCGTCGTGATTCGCTGGGGAGCTGAAAAGGTGAAAGCCACTGCTTCAGATTTTATACCTCAGTCTGTGCCAATTGCTTCAACAGTTGCGCCTGTAACGTCTTCCTCTCGTAGATCTTTCAGGTCACTAATGTGGTTGTTGCCGGTGCTTCTCCTTTTTTTCCTGGGATGGCTACTGTATCTATTTTGGCCACTGGATCGCTTTTGGTCAGACGGCTTAACTAATGCTTCCGAGAAAGAGGTCGTCCCTTATGCTTGCCGTGAAGAGGGGAGTTTACCACCAGAGTTTGTAATGATATTTGATACATCAGGGTCAATGAATATCAATATTGCTGCAACTCAAGAAGATGAAGACTGGTATTTCAGTATGACCGAATTGCATATGATGTTGTTGCGGAATATGGGCAATGAGCGTCTCAGAACTCTGGAAACAGGTACTTCACGACTGGAAGTTGCTAAGGATGCTATTTCTGGAATTATTAATCAGCTTCACTCTGATATTGACACTGGGCTAATTACTTATGCCGGGTGTGGAGCCCCTGTCAAACAGGGAGTATTTAGTGGATCCCAGCGTGAACAATTGATAGATGGAATAAAGGCACTAAATGCCTACGATGGTACACCCCTTGCGGCCAGTTTAGTATCTGCGGCAGAAATGGTAGATGGACGTGAACGTGATGCAGTCATCATTGCCTTTGTTGATGGAACCGACGGTTGCGAACAAGATCAGTGCCAAGTGGTAGCAAACATCATAAAAAAACAGCCACGTATTACAATTAACGTTGTTGACGTAACTACAGGTGGTCTTTCCAATTGTTTAGCAGAGCAAACTGGTGGCCAAGTTTTCAGTTCAAAGAATGCTGATGAGATTGCTCGAATGATGGAGCAAGCTAGCTCACAGATGCTAAATGCTAGCCATTGTGAATAGTCATGATTTACCCGCTTCAGGAGTTGGTGTTTCTGCTGGAGTGACTGTTTTGGTATATTTTTATTTCGCCATAATTGGAATTTTATTGTTAAAATAAGATTTGATTATAGTGCTATCAATTGCATTAAATATGGGGTGATTAGTCAATAATGAGTGATGAATTTTCTGCCCTTTTAGTATTTAAAATATTTTTTTTCGATAGTTAAACTCAATCTGCATGACTTTTGACAGATGAGTAAGCAATTAAAAAAGGGCTGTTGTTTACCATCTGTGCCATAATATTTTGCTCAGGTGGTCCCCATCCCGAACGTACGGCCTCGTCCCTGATATAGCCGAGAGTGAGAGCAGGTAGCTTTGTTCACTGTCCGGTCACCCTCATGCATCCTAATACGACACATGCCAGCTGCTTCAGCACCTGCAGCTTAATATCCACGACCTTCCTCCTGGATTAACGTATTCTCTACGCTTTGTCCCTCTCGGCTGACTATTGCCAAGGAAATGCCCCATGTTTTTCCCAAAACGCGTTGCTCTCACGTCGTTCATTGCAATGTTTGCGCTACAGCCGCCTATGCTATTTGCTCAGGATGCTCATATTGGCAGCGTGCGTACCGAGTTCAAGCTGCTGGGCCCGAACAACACTATTGAAGTGGAGCGCTTCGATGACCCGAAGGTTCAGGGTATCTCCTGTTACCTCTCCTACTCACAGATTGGCGGGATCTCTGGGGCGGTGGGGCTTGCAGAGGAGGCCAGTGAGGCGAGCGTGGCGTGTCGGCAGACAGGAGAGGTTGTCTTCGATCCTGCTGAAGTAGAGGAGCAAGAGGTGATTTTTAGTCAACGCCGCTCGGCGCTTTTCAAAAATATGCGCGTCGTTCGCATGCATGACGCGGAAACCCAGACCTTTGTGTACCTGACGTATAGCACCAAGCTGGTCGATGGCTCGCCTAAAAACGCGATTACTGCTGTCCACTACGGTGAGCTAGGAGGCGGGCAATAACTGACTCGTGTGCGCTTAGCGCGGGTTGCCTAGCGTTTGTGTCCAGTAGGTTGAGTAGCGCGACTCCGAACCCTCGGCTTTTGCCATGCCCATCTCGGTAAAGGCATCATTCATGATGTTGCGGCAGTGGCCGGGGCTGTCTAGCCAGCCTTCCACCACGGCGGAAGCAGAGGTGAGGCCAGCGGCGATATTTTCGCCCACGGCTTGCCACACATAATCCTGATTACCCACGCGCTGCTCAATGCCAGCGCCCTCCGGGCCGGTATGGCTAAAATAGTCATTCTCGGCCATGTCTTCAGAGTGGCTCTTGGCCGCTGCTTCCAGCTTGCAGCTCCATGCTAACGACTCTACGGCCTCATACTGCTGGTTACCGCATTGTCGCGCTTGGCTACGCGCCTTGTTGATTTGAGATAGCATTGCCTGCTGCTGATCGTTCAGTTCGCATTCACCCTGACGGGTAGCATCATCACTCTGGGACTGATCATTGGCCCATGAGGTGGATGAACCCATGAGCATGATAACGATCAGGCCGTAAAGCGCCCCAGCAGCGGGGCGCTTGGGAAGGAAGTTACCCACCGAACTTTTCATTCTCACCAAGGTTTGGCGTGGCGTCCTTTTTGAGGTTGGCTTTGGCAATTTCGTAAAGCTGGAATGTCTTGCTCTCTTTGGCTTTCCAGTGCTCACCCATCTGCACTTTGATCTCTAGCAGGGCGACGTCTGGGTCATCTTTACCTTCCGGGAACCAAGCAGCGATGAAGGGGCTCCAGTATTTTTCGATCAGTTCACGATTATCTGTCAGGTTGGCTTTACCCGATAGCGAAACGTAGACGCCAACTTCCTGGTCGGAAAAGCTAAGGCATACATCGTGGTCGCTTTTGGTTTCAAATACTTTTTCGGCACTGCGGCGGGTGAAGAACCACAGAGTGCCGTCGTACTCATCTTGCACAAGGTGCATGGGCCGGGCGCGTGGGGTGTCGTTATCCAACGTCACGAGCATGCCGACTTTGATATCTTTGATCATCTTCCAGATCTTCTGCTTATGTTCCGGGCTGGACATAGCGTCACTCTCCTTATGAATACGATCCTGGCCTTATGAATACGATCCTGGCCTTATGAATTAGATCCTGAAATAGTCATAGACAATGCTTGTACATCGAAGATGACTAGCTACAGCCTAGCTACCATTTTCCATATCAGCAAACGCTCTTCGAATAATCATATCTCTTGCCCACTAACATCCTGCTTGATGTATCTGCGGTTACTCACCAGAATCAAAGTGATGCTGAACTGTATGCTTAGGCGGGAGGTTTCAATGCTAACAGGATCTATATACCGCTACTGCCCAATTGTAGCGTTACTGATGCTCGGCGGTTGTGCCACGGGCGGGGGAGACCCCCATTCTCAAAATCAGATGACCCAATACGCGGCTGAATACTGTAGAAGCCTCGGCGGGCAGAATGAAATTAGCGAAAGCAGCCTAGGCACTGGCCGCTACTGCCGATTGCCTGATGGCCGGGTTGAAAATGAGTGGCAGCTTTATCGTACTGAGCGCCTTGATAATGACTAGTCGCCACCTTTTATCGCACTTGGGTCAGCCATTGGGTGTGCAAAAGGCCTAGCTGTTTTTGGCTGTATGCCTTTTTTTAAAGCCAATCATAAGCGCTAGCAGCCCGCACGCCAGTGCTGGCAGCAGAACATCAAGCGCTGAGTCTAACGTCCACCCACGCCAGACGCCCTCAAACATACCTACCGGTAGCGTTTCGCCCCAGGCCCAACCTCGTTGGATGCCTAGCCTGTATTCGTGCTGAGCAATCTCGCGGCCAAGCAGTATCGCCACCGGGATAACACCCGCCACGCGAGCAGAAACAAATGGTAATAGTGAGAGCTGCATGATCAAAGCGATAACGACGTGCTCTAAATGTGTGACGTCCATTTCCACGCTCCCATAGTCTTTCGCCCATAGCTTTTCTTTCGTGAGCCTAAAGGGCTCTGGCACGAACATGGGCATCATACACCCACATTCATGTGGGTAGGGCTCGGGGCCTTAGCCCCTAACGTTTACCCGCTTTTGTTTTAATTTTGGGAGGTGTACCGGAAAGCTCTTTCTCTTTGGTGCGCCATTTAATCTTTACTTCCACCTCCTGTTTATCGCCTTCATCACTGGCGCGCAGGGAGACTTGCAGTAACTGCTGGGGGGAAAGTACCAGCTCACCTTCACTTTCCTGGAAGGCTAATTCGCCTTTATTGATCGCATTTGCCAGGGTAACCAGTAACTCTTGGGTTGACTGACGATCCAGCAGGGAATCGTGACTGAATTTCGTTTTTGACTTCATTTAGCGGGCTCCCACCCATTTTCCTTTGCGGCCGGGCTTGAATACTTTTGCCTGAGGGTAATCGCAGCTAAGGCCGATCACTCCACGGTTTTTGTCGATTAACGTTACCCCTACACCGTAGCCATCTAGCCCCTCATTTTTACGCGAGTGAGTGTCCAGGGTGATATCGGCTTCGATATGGATAAGCCCGTTTTTGAGCGTAACCCGCTGGCCAAAGTGTTGGTTGATATGGCCGTGAACCAGCACCTGAATGCCTGCTCGCCGGGCAACGTAGGCGCCGCGCGGCGTAAGGGGAAGATCGGCTTTACGGTATTTGGTTCTAAAGGTATTGGCCAAAGAGCCATAATAAAAACTGAACAGGTTTTGGTGCATTAGGTTTTTTTTGAAAGCCCGGTTGGCATGTTTTACGCCGTACTTGGCCAGCAGTTCAGCCATATGATCATCGAGGCCGGCATGCAGAAACAGGAAGGAACCGCGCTTTTTAACCAGCTGCATGCGGCGGAAAAACCAGCTAAATTCCCCCGATTTGTTAAGAAATAGCGAACGACACTTCATTGCGGCGGCGTAGACTTGGGTGAGCGACAGGCCGTTTTTTGCACAGTGCGCCTCGAAGCTCTGCGCCTTGGTGGTCATCTTACTGATTTCACGCTCTATACCCTCGGGGGTGAGAAACCCTGCGGCATAGAAGGGGAAATTCTCGAACCAGTCGTTGCTGGGAAACAGCGCCTGTCGGCACGCCTGCTCGGACGGTAATCCTTTGTCCCACTGGGTATCGGCCAGGTATTGATCGAATACCTCTTTAAACAGCGGTATCACCTTCTTACCCATACGCACAAAGAGATGTTGGCTACCGGCGTCAGTGTCGCGTTCCAGCGATAGCAGCCCCATCAGCAAGCGGAGGTCATGGTTACCGGCCAACAGAGTGATATCTGCTTTGAGGCGGTATAAGTGGGCCAGGCTGCGCAGCATCATCAGATTGCTGGGGCCTTTGTCCAGGCAGTCTCCGCCCACCACGATTTCGGCTTTTTTGCCGAATTTCGTCAGTGCATATTCACATAGATGGGAGCTTTCGCGTTCGATGACGCCTGCAGCAATTAGTGAGGCTTCAAATGCCTCGGCGTCCGCATGGGGGTCTGAGATGAATGCCACTGGCTTTTTGGGCCAGGCGAAGCCCTTTTTTCGCGAGCGCTTAATAAAGGTGCTTAGCGCCTCATCGTGATTGACCGAGGTCGCGTCATCGGGCCAGGGCGCCCACTCTGTCGGAAGGCGCGTCAAGATGGCGTTGTGATACGGTTGTTTGCTTACCTTTGGAATAACATTGAACGCGGTCATAGAAGCCATCTTATTCATCGCTATCGTCTAATCGAGTGGGTCTGCTGGCTGGCGCTGTTTCCAGTTTCCGTACAGTCGGTGCCAGCCTTGGTTATGCCGCTCGAAAACGACCGGATGACCATGAAACATACTTAACCGTTTAATATCGCTGAAGGGTATGACATTTAAATGATAGCTTGCGTGCCGAATGGAGGCGCCGTGGCCCACCACCAGCTGTAGTTGTTTAAATTGTTTAAGTTGCTTGAGTTGATTCTGTTGCTTCGTTGTCTCGATTCGCGGCTGTGGCTCTAAAAGTGCTTGTAAATGGGCAGCGACCCTTGCACCTGCCTCCAACAGGGATTCCGCGCCGTCGAAGGGCAGTCTGAAATCGCTGGCTGATTTCCACCCCTTAGGTAAGGGCTCAAGGCGAGGGTCGAGGGTGACGATGCGTTCTATTTCCTGAATGCTAAGATTGGCCAGCGCCCCAACGCTGCGTTCACAAAGGGCCGAAAAGCTGCGCGAACGGGGCGGCTCCGCAAACAGCGGCGTTAGCTCTTCGCGGAAGATTTCGGCTGTTTGCCAGGCTCTTAGCAGCGTCGAGCAGTGTATCTCCGCATTGAGCTGATAGCCTGAAGTGGTTAGCCACGCGCCGAATCGCCGCGCCTGCTCCCGAACGTCCTCTGCACCCTTTTCCGTGAGCGGGTAGGGTTGCAGGGCGCTGGGTGTATCCGCCAGTTGTGAATATTCACCGTGCCGAATCAGCGCCAGTGCCACCATCAGAGAAGGCCTTTGGCTTGGAGTAGCGCAATAGCACGCTCAAAATTGATGGCACCGGTGAGGCGCAGCACTTCAACGCGTTCTAGATGTTCGGCATAGACCTTGACAGATTGGGCTTGCTCGGTGGGAAAGTGGCCATCCGCATGCTGAAAAAATGGCCCTGGGCTTTTGCGTAAGCCCTCTAGCGCCTCAGGTGTTTGGTCGATATCCACGCTACTTAGGGCTGTCGGGGCGGTAGCGTCTAATGCCCAGTCAAGCAGTATCAGGTGTTTGAGCGTGCCGGATAGGGCAGTTTTACCCTCGCCATAGGTGTTAGGAATCAACACGTCGTACTTCTGCTCAATATCCCATAGCTGGCTTTTGGGCATGCCGGTAAATCGGGCGTGCTCGTCAGTGGGTAGTATGTCGCTCAAGCGGGGGGAGTTGATCAGCGTGCCCGGGTTAACGCGGGGGTGCTTGGCGACACCAAGAACGTTTACCTGGTGGTTGTCAGGCTTAAACAGAATCCGGTCATTGGAGAGAAAGCGCGCCTTTGCGGTTTCCAGCGCTTTCAGCATTAGCGTCGATTTACCGCCACCGGAGCTGGCGGCAATGGCCGTGACGTTGCCATCGATATCAAAGGCGGAGGCGTGGCCGAGCAGGTAACCATGGCGCTGATGGTGATTGAGGAACTGGTTGTTAATAAAGTTGATGACTTGCGATGAGTGCTTGCTTAACTCGCCAATCGCGACCGGTGCCGTTAACGATTGCAACAGCACCATCCCCGTGCGTACTTTATGAATCCAGCGCCCTTGAGGCGTATCCACGTAGGCCTCTTTCAGCCCTAGAGCACTGGTTTTGGCCCGTTTTACCGCTGTCCACTCGCGGCCGCTGGTATCCGCTTGCTGATCCAACAGCCATACCGGTTGCTCTGGCTGGTCAATGGTATGGACTTCTTTCGGGAGCAAACCAGACGCCGTTAAACCAGCATAGTAAACCTCAAGGTGGTCAAGAATGGCTGGATGGTCGGCCAGCACACGAATTGTTAAACCATTGAACGTCAGTGGTAACGCATAGGTGCAGGCGGCCTTTGCTTGGTTGATCTGTTGATTATCAAAAAGGTTGATCATTCACCTGCCTCTGCTGTCTCTGTCTCTGCTGTCTCGGCCTCAAGCTGACTAAGCACATAACCACACAGCTTCTCAGCAGCATCGATACCACATCCTTTTTTCGCGCCGCTAAATCCGCCAAAGGCCGAGACCTCAAAGACCACGGGCCCTTCATCGGTCAATGCGATGTCCACAGTGGTAAAGCTTAGATCGAAGCATGACTGGGCTTTTAGGCCAAGCTCAATCAGCTCAGGGCTTGCATCAAAGGTTCGATATTTGCCCCCGCTGTGTATCGTTGTATTCCACGACTTGTCATCGCCGACACGGGCATAGGTGCACAGGTACTTGCCGCCTAGAAATACCATGCCTAGATCCTGACCACCCAGGTTGACGAACTTCTGAAGGTAAAAAAGGCCATGCTTAGTCTTAAATTTATTCAGTAGTTGGGTATTGGCTTTAACACCATCTGCGGCTTTTAACACCACCATGCCGCGGGCTTTGGTTGAGTAGAGCGGTTTTAGGATTGCCTTTCCGAACGTCTGGATAGCCTCCAGCGCTGCATCAGTGCTCTCGGTGACTCGCGTCGCGGGCAGCGGGATACCGCCGGATGCCAGGGCGGCGGTGCCCTCAAGACGATTAATCAAACGGCTTACTTGGTTTGGACTGCTAAAACAGCGCACCCCATCCGCCTCAAGGCTGCTAAGCATGCGAAGTCGGTCGTCTGCGGCGGGGGAGTAGGTTTCGCTTATTTTTTTGATGATCACCCCGTCAAGCGCGTTGAGCAGGGTGCCCCGATAACGTAACTCGCCGGTTTCAAGCTCCAGCGCTACGTCGGCCATATCGACGACGCAGCGGTAGCCGGTGCGTTGTTCCAAATGATTCGCCAATACCTCGGTTGACCATTTGCCAGGTATCCCGATGACCGCAATCCGCTTATTAATCACTAAAAATATCCTCTAGGGGAAGCCTGTACTTCTCTATTTTCTCAGGGGTTAGAAGCGTTATGGCCTCTAGCAGGTAGCTCGCTCTAAGGGCGAGTCGGTTGGCAAAAAGCTTGTCGTAAATAAAGCGCGTAGAGGTGGCAAAGGAGCGACCTAGCGCGATGGCTAGCCGCGCATCAAAGCTTACATCGTTATTCTCTTTGGCGAACCGGCGCGCAAACTGATAGAGCTGTCTGATCAATCCCATTAGTTCGGCTCTAGGGGCCGCATCCATAATGGGCAGCCGATAAATTGACGCCATCAGAACGGATAAATCCTGAACATAATCAGAATAGGAGGCGCGGTGCAGGTCGATAAAGTAGATGCGATTTTTGAGTTCATCATAGATGAGGTTGTCGACGTTAAAGTCGCCGTGGATCAGCACGGAAAATGGCGCCCTAAGCTGATGCTCTAGGGGTTCTACGCGATCGATCAACTCATCAAAACTGGGGCGGGGAAGTCCGCAAATGGTTTGGTGTGTATGAAACAGTGTCGGGTGCGTGTGGCGGGTTTCGGGCATGCGTTTACGCAACTGCTGCATATACTCGGGTTGAGCCGGCTCGTTAGTAAGTGATGTCTTCCAGATCTTTCTCAACGTCCGTTGGAGTGTGTGGGCAAGTTGCTTGGCGGATTTCCATTGGCCGTTTAACAGCAGTGACTCAAGCGTTCGGCCGGGGAGGTGTTCGATCACCATTGAACCCAGTTCATCCCCCTGCTCGACATGGTGCGAGAGCACCGTTGGAGCCACCTTAGGATAGACCCGTTTCCATTGATCTACCCCGTAAAGCTCTTCAATGACTTTCTGGCTTTCACCCTCTTTGTAGACTGCCATCATCTTGCCAGAGGCGGCGTGCTCGGCTCTCAGTGTGGCAATGGTGCTGCCGCTGCGGGTAAGCGCCAGCCGTTCAACGGTAAAGTCGTCATTCTGGGCGGTCATCGCGTGGGCGGCATTTTTCAGTTGCTTGTAGTTTTGCAAGCGTACGGCAGGACCGAAGTTGGCAGCGAGTAGGGCGTCGGCAAGCTCCGCAAGCAGATGGATCATGCGGTGAAGCTGAAAATCCACCACGGAGCTGTTACGCATGCCTGAAGCGTCCTGCTCAAAAGCAGTGGTTAAGCGGGCGGTTATTTTGGGAATTCGGCGTCCAATTTTCAGGCCTTGGCGAGTGTTTGCATCATCGGTATTAATGATCACCAGCTTCAATGATTTACCCACCAATCGAATGAGCTTGGCGTACTCTTTTCGCGATTTATCGGGAAGCTGCTTCAGGGCCTTGATGGCGGTGAATTCAAGACAGGATTGGCCTAACTGGTCAAGCAGTCGGGCTAAGCGCTCAAGGGATTTGGATTGTTGAAAACCCTGCCCATCGACTTTGCGTCGCTGCACATCCATAGCGACGGCAAGCTCAACTTTCTCCACCAGCGTGCTTCTATAGCCTTTGCGATTGATCAGACGTCGAGAAACGGATTCACTTGGCTGAGTCACATAACCTTCAACTAACTCGAAGTGATTTTCAACTTCGAATCGTAGAAAATAGAAATGCTCCAAAATCGACGTATTGATACGCTGCCTCACCAAGATAACGTGCGCTTAGGTGGTTACTGCTTCTGAGAGTCAACAGTATAAATAACAGTGCCATCTTTTACGTTACATGTTTCTTACAGTTCAAAGAGTTGTATGAAAAAAAGACGTTTTATCGGTACCCGAATGTGCCTGCCCCGTGAGATTGGCAAGGGGTGGGATCTGCGTCTGGCCAGATACCGAAAAGCCCCCGAGCTAGGGCCGAAAATACTCTTCTTTAGTGGCGGTACGGCACTGAGACATTTTTCTGAGGTGTTGACGGACTATACCCATAATTCCATTCATCTGGTTACCCCTTTTGATTCAGGAGGTAGCTCGGCAGAGTTACGCCGGGCCTTCGCGATGCCTGCGGTGGGCGACCTAAGGGCACGTCTGCTTGCTCTGGCTGATGATTCAGTCACCGGGCACCCTGAGGTGGCTGCGCTTTTTTCACATCGACTAGGGGAAAAAGCAGCACTTAAGCAAAGCCTACAGGCCCTTGTCAGTGCTAAGCACCCGCTGCTCAAGGCAATTGCTGAGCCCATGCGGTCGCTGATCCAGAGCTATATCGCCGTATTCCACAAACATATGCCCAAGGATTTTAACCTCGCTGGTGCCAGTGTCGGGAACCTTATCTTGACCGGCGGCTATTTGATTCATGATCGCTCTCTGGATCCGATCGCCTTTCTCTTTGGCCAACTGATCAAGACCCGCGGCACCGTTCGGACTACGACGGATGCCAACCTTCAACTGGAGGTATTGTTAGAGAGCGGTCGAACGATTATTGGCCAACACTGCTTTACCGGCAAAGAGACGGCTCAAATCGATTCGCCTATCAAAGCTATAAAATTATCAGGCGAGGCGGACGATATCGACACCTTGGATGCCTCCAAAGTGTGTAAAGAGACCCGTAAGCTCATTGATTCGGCAGAGCTGTTGGTTTTCCCGCCGGGCAGTTTTTATAGCAGTGTCATTGCCAACCTGTTGCCCAAGGGGGTTGATAAGGCATTGGCTAAAAACCCGTCACCCAAGGTGTATGTGCCAAGCCTGGGAACTGATCTTGAAACGCTTGGCATGACGTTGGTGGATCAGGTGCAAGTGCTCAATGAGCATTTGTCTGGCACACTCGAACCCTTATCGTCTAAGCGGTCTTCAATCGATTTTTTACTGTTTGATTCACAGCTCCTGAGTGTTTCGGCTGATCAGATTGAGACGCTACGCGATGAAATGGGTATTCAAATTATTGATCTAGATCTTGCGCCGGAGAATGCTGATACCCAACGTTATGATGACGTTAAGCTGGCTGAAGCGCTGCTTGGGTTGACCTGACACCGACATACTCTAAATGACCTTGGGCATTGCTATGCGTCTTAGTTACCAGGGCCCGCTGCCTGAAATGGTGGGGTTTTTGCTATTGCCGCAGTACTCGATGATGGCCTTCTTTGCGGCGGTGGAGCCGCTGCGAATTGCCAACCGCATTGCCCATCGGCCGCTGTTCGACTGGATGTTGATTAGCGCTGATGGCGGGCCGGTGACGGCGTCGAACGGTATGACCTTGATGGTGGATCACGCAACGGCGGATGTTCACCATTTGCCCTCGCTGGCGGTATGCAGCGGTTTTACTCCCGAGGCGCACCTTACCCGGCCATTAATGGCCTGGCTTCATCAGTTGGATCAGGCAGGCTGCTGTTTGGGTGGCATCGATACGGGGGCCTTTTTGCTCGCCGCCACCGGGTTGTTAAAGCACGAGCGGGTGGCTCTGCACTGGGAGAGTCTGCCCGCTTTTCGTGAACGCTTTCCGGGTATTGATACTACCGATGAGCTTTACGAGTTGGGCGAGCGGCGCTTCTCCTGTGCGGGCGGGGCAGCGGCGATGGATATGGCGCTGGAAGTGATTGCCAGACGGCATGGCGCAAAGTTGGCCATCGATGTCTCCGAGCAACTGATCCATGACCGAATTCGCACCCGCAGTGATCAGCAGCGCATGGCGTTGGTGAAGCGCTTAGGTACGCATAACCGGCGCGTTGTGGAGGCGGTTGCCCTCATGGAGCAGAACCTGGAAGAGCCGCTCCCCCTTGACGAGATAGCCAGCCAAGTAGAGGTGTCGGTACGTCAGTTGCAGCGTCTGTTTGAGCAGGAGCTTAACATGACCCCGCGTCAATGGTATTTGCAACTGCGCGTTAAGCGCGCCCAGCGACTGCTTGCCGAGACCGACTTAGCGGTATTAGAGGTGGGCGTGGCCTGTGGGTTTAGTTCGTCGTCGAGCTTTGCGCGTACGTTTCGTGCGCATTACGGCTACTCGCCTCGGCAGGTGCGTTCTGCCATAGCGGAGAAGACCTTTAAAGCGCAATAAGTGTCGCTTAATGCCTGATAAGCGTCGCTTAGTGTCTAGTGATAGGGGAGTAGCCGCGCATACTAACTAAACCCAACTAATAAAGAGGTTTGCCAAATGTCGGTCACAGCTATTTCTATCACTGCCAGCTCTGCCACCATCAACTCTACCACTACTAAGACGCTGTCGTTGACAGCGGGCTTTGTGCTCGCTGCGTTTGCTGCTACACCCGCCATGGCAGAGCTTGATGAACTGCGCTTTGGGGTGCCGCCGTGGCCTGGGGTGACGGTAAAGTCTGAAGTGGCGGCCCAGCTACTGGAGACCATGGGGTACGAGACCCGACAGCAAGATTTAGCCGTGAGCGTTATCCTCGAAGGCTTAACGCGGAACGACTTGGAAATTTATCTAGGCGGCTGGTACCCCGTACAGACCGATATGGTCGAGCCCTTGGTGGCTGACGGCAAAGTCGAAAAAGTGGTTTCCAATATCCGCGGCGCCAATTCCGGGCTAGTGGTTCCCCAGTATGTTTACGATGCAGGCGTCACCACGGTGGCTGAGCTGGCAGAACACCATGACCGTTTCGATGGTGAAATTCAGGGCATTGAAGCGGGCACCGGCATTAACGATGCGATTCTCAATGCCATCGATAATGATATTGCAGGTTTGGGGGATTGGCAGCTCCGCGAAAGCTCGACTTCGGCCATGCTGGCCCAGGCTGAACAAAAAATGGCCGATGAGGAGTGGGTGACCTTTGTCGGCTGGGAGCCTCACTGGATGAACGTGAGCTTCGATCTGGCCTATTTAGCCGATAGCGATGACGCGGGCGTGGCCTCCATTGAAAGCACGGTGTGGACCATTACCCCTGCCAGCCTGGCGGAAGAAGCACCCGAGGTTCACCGCTTTCTGTCGCAGTACGTGATCGATATCGAAGATCAAAACGATTGGGTGCACGAGTACAGCTACGAAGAGCGCCCGGCGGATGAAGTGGCTAATGAGTGGATCGGCAATAACTTAGATACCGTTGCCGAGTGGCTGGAGGGAGTTGAAACCCGCGATGGCGAACCCGCCATTGAGCAAGTGCGGGCCCAATACGGTTCTTAATAGTACGGCTTTTAATCGCACGACTCGTAAAGACTAAGCAGCGATAATGCCAAACAGCGCCTTATTAATTAAGGCGCTGTTTTAGTTTTTGGCAAAAGTCCTGCCAAGCGGTACTCATATCGGGTAGCCGCGCGTGGGCGTGAAGGGCAGCGTGTACCATGTGTGGTGCGCAGCGATAACCTACCGAGGCGCCTTCCTCGCGCCACTTTGCTATTGTGACTTCGATGGGTAGTGTCAGTGGGTCTCTCTCTACGGTCAGCATTTCAATGCTTGTGGCAGGCGGGCGGCGATCCCGCTGAGTAGCAATGATTTCAGGACACTGTTGACGAATGCTGAGCACCTCGTCGCGTGAAAGTAGCGGCGCATCTTCTCCCAAGCATTCAAGGGAAAGCGCGCCAACGGTTGGGTAGATCAATCCTAGCGGTGGCGCTTCATTGCGCTGATGGGCAAGGTCGATAGCCAATCGCCCGCCTGCGCTGTCACCCACCAGCGCGACAGGTTGAATCGCTTCTAGCACCGTACGGCAGTCTGCCAACATGGCGGGGTAATCTACCTCTGGTGCCAGCCGATAGTTAACGCTTACCACTTCACGCTCAAGCATCTGGGCCAAGCTGGCGGCGGGGCCATGGTGGCTCTCTGTTGAGCCGATGGTAAAACCGCCGCCATGGATAAACAGCACGCAGCCTGGCATTCGCCGTTGGGGAATAAAGCGGCGCACGCTAACGCCTCCCAAAACGCTATTGTCGATCTGCATACCGGCAGGGTCGGGTGGGGCGAAGGTGTAACAAAGCTTATCGTAGGCGCGCCGTGTTTGAGGTAGGGGTAGCTCCTCCATCACGGCCAGCCCTGCGCTAAAGCGCTGAATAAAGGCGTCTACGTTCATCTTTGCTGTAACCCTTAGCGTCGAATACCGATGGTGCGGCCAGCAAGCTCCGGCCAGGCATCGTTATTTGCCTGTGACAGTGCAGCCACATGATTCGCAACCGCTTCTGGAAACGGGCTTGGTCGTCCTGAGGCTTGCTTCATGCCCATCAGCATCTGTTCGCTGGTTGCCAGCAGGTTGCCTTCGTCATCGAACATGGCGAAAAACACGTGCAGGCGTTTTGCATCGCTATCGAGCAGCGTTAGATCAATATTCAGCGGCTGGCCTTGGTGCGCCTCGCGGCGATAGCAGAGGTGAGTTTCCAGCGTATAGATCGTGTAGCCATAGTGTTCACGGCCTGCTTCATCCAACCCAATGGTGTCGATAAGCGCCTCGCTGGCCTGGGAGAAGACGCGGGCGTACTCCGCGTCGTTCATATGCCCGTTGTAGTCGACCCACTCAGGGGCGACGTGGGTTTCATGGATGATCATTAAATGCGCCCCTGTAGGCCTTCGGCTTCCGGCCAGTATTTTTGCACTACTTCCAGCAGCTCGACTAAAAAGTCATCCCGGCGCCGGTCCAGCGTGGCCACTGAACGGCCCGCGGCCTGGTGCTCACAGCCTTCGACCACTTTATCAATCAGTTCATCGGTGAGTTCTGGGGCTTCCAGCTTGGTCCAGGGCAGTTTAAGCGCTGGGCCAAATTGCTCCAGCATATGGCGCATGCCTGGTTCGCCGCCCGCTAGGTGAAAGGTTAAGAACGTGCCCATTAACGGCCAGCGGAGTCCACAGCCGTAAACCACGGCGGCATCGATCTCTTCGGTGGTCGCCACGCCATCGTTAACCAGATGCAGGGCTTCCCGCCACAACGCTTCCATTAAGCGGTCGGCGATGTGACCCTCAATTTCACGGCGAACCACCAGTGGGCGCATGGCGAGCGCCTGATACAGCTCTTGGGCGCTGGCGATCTGTGCGGGCTGGGTGGCCTCACCGCCAACAAGCTCTACCAATGGCAGTAAATACACCGGGTTGAAGGGGTGAGCGACGATCACGCGCCCAGGCGCTTGTTGGCACTGCTGCTGCAGGTCGGTGGGCTTAAAGCCGGAGGTAGACGAGCCAATAATGACGCCCGGTGAGGCAGCAGCGTCAATAGCGGCTAAAATCTCTTGCTTTAGTGGTAGGCGCTCGGGCACGTTTTCCTGAATCAGGTCAGCGCCATCCACAGCTTTTTCAATCGTATCCGCAAAGGTTAGCCGCTCAGGGTTAGCATCGGGCGCTAAACCGAGCTGGGTTAACGAGGGCCAGGCATTGTCGATAAACGATTGGGTACGCGCCGGTGCCTTGGGATCTGGGTCGAAGGCAACGACGTCCCATCCTTGGGCGAGGGCGCGGGCAATCCAACCGTTGCCAATCACGCCGGTACCAATCACGGCTAAGCGGCTCATACAGCACCTCCTGCTGTGTTACCCATGATACGTCCGGTCATCGGATCGCGTAGTTTGAGATGAGCGCGGGTTTCTGCAGGTGTCATTACTCGGGCGCCGAGGTTTTCAATAATGGTCGACGCTTTCTCGACCAGTTGGCCGTTGTTAGCCAGCACGCCTTTCTCTAAAAACAGGTTATCTTCCAACCCAACCCGAGCGTGACCACCCAGCAGCACCGCCTGGGCGACCATAGGCATTTGATGGCGGCCAATGCCAAAAGCGGCCCAGTTAGCGTTGGCAGGTAATTTGTTACGCATGGCCAGCATCGTTTCTGTGTCTGCTTCGGCACCCCAGGGAATACCCAGACAGAGCTGATAGAGCGGGTCGCCATCGATCAAGCCCTCTTGCTGAAGCTGGCGGGCAAACCAGACGTGGCCCAGATCAAAGCACTCCAGCTCAGGCTTAACGCCTGCGGCCTGAACCAGGCGGGCGTGTTCGCGCAGCCAGTCTGCGGGGTTTACGTAGACCATATCGCCAAAATTGAGGCTGCCGCAGTCCAGTGTGCACAGCTCGGGAAGCAGTTCGCCGACCGGGGCGTGACGCTCGGCGGGTGTTTGGATATCGGTGCCTGGGCCGCCGCGCGTTGGGTCGGTGACATCGGGTATCCAGTCGCCGCCGCCGCCAGCGGTGATGTTCATCACAATATCCACATCGGCCTCACGTACACGCTCCATCACTTCGCGGAACTGTTCAGTAGAGTGGCTGATGCCGCCGGTCTCTGGGTCGCGAACATGGATATGCGCGATGCTTGCCCCGGCATGCGCCGCTTCAATACAGGAAGCTGCAATGGCCTTGGGTGTAACAGGCACATTGGGGTTTTTTGCGGTGGTATCTCCCGCGCCTGTCACGGCACAGGTGAGAATGACATTGCGGTTCATGGCGTGCTCTTTAGTCAGCAGTTTATTCGCTTACTAGTGTGTCGCCCTGTGCAGACATTAGTTGTCATAAAGCGACATTCGCTATACACAATGTGCGGTTTTTGATCTCCACTAATTAATCTACTCCTCCTCACTCTCAACGATGGGGATCACTCACTTAAAAAGTGCTGATTAGAAACTTGGGTAGCGGGAAATATTGACCGCCATGGTTGCCGATCTAAACTAAATAAGCCCGTGGCAAAGCTGATAACAAGTACAAACAACGTTATGAAGGAGTGCCTTCAATGACCCATAAACCCGTTCTGCGGCCGCTATCTGCGTTCATCGCTTCTGCGGTGATCATCGGCTTACCCGCCGTTGCGACTGCCAATGAGCCTGAACTCAGCCAGACTGAGGTGTTAACCGGTCTTGAAAACCCGTGGGATATGGCTTTTCTGCCTGATGGGACGATGTTTTACACCGAACGCTGTCGAGGGTTGTCGGTACGGCTACCCGATGGTGAGGTAGAGCACCTGCTAGGCATGGAAGGCACGGACGAGTATGCCACCACCGCCGATGATCTTGTTTGCGAGGGACAGGCGGGGATGAACGGTGTGGCGATCGACCCCGATTTTGACGAAAACCGGACAGTCTACGTTTACTCTGCTTCTAACATGTCTGAGCCACGCACCAATCGTGTGCTGCGTCTGACGGTAAACAGTGAGTTTAATGAGGTATCGGATCGTACCGATATTGTCGAGGATATTCCGTACAAGCCTGCCGCCACCGACCATCCGTTCGGTGATGCTGGCGCCCATAATGGAGGACGTATCCGCTTCAGCCCTGAGGACGGTTACCTCTACGTGACCACCGGCGATAACCATAACAGCGAGATCCCCCAGTCTCCGAAACTTCTAGGGGGCAAAGTTCTGCGCATTGACCGGGATGGCGAGGCTGCCGAGGGTAACGAACCGCCTGAGGGCTTTGATCCGCGGATTTATACCTATGGTCACCGCAACGTACAGGGCATTACCTTCCACCCGAACACCGGCCAGCCCATAGTGACGGAACACGGCCCCTGGCATTCGGATGAAATCAATGCGCTGGTCAATGGTGGTAACAGTGGCTGGGATCCGAAACCCAACATGGCTGGTCGCGGCGACTGCCCGGACGATTACTGCGGTTATGAGCCTAATCAGACCGAGGGGATGGACCCTAAAGAGCGTGCGGCCTATATGCCGGTGACCGACACCGAAACCTACCCCGACGCCATGAAACCGGCCTGGGGCAATGATGGCCTTTCTCAAGGCATGGCGCCTGCCGAATTTCTGGTTGGTGAGCAGTGGGGCGATTGGGATGGTCGTCTGATTGTGGGGTTTATGGGCATCGGTTTCGGAGGCACCTCGGTAGGTCAGCGCATTAACCTGATTGATATTGCGGAGGATGGTCTTTCGGTCAATGACGTTGCCGAAATGCCGGTGCCTATGGGGGCAGCTCGTTTTCGGTCGCTAGTGCTGGGCCCGGATGGTGATCTTTATACGGCGGTTGATGAAGGCAGTATTTACCGCATCACACCGGAGTGAGCTATTGGCAGCCGCGCTGGCGTATGCCTGTGCGGCTGCGAGCTCTTCAAGCCGCCTTAAGTTTTTTGATCAAGATCACTCCAATGGGAAAAGGTCACTATGAAGGTATCACTGTTTTGCGCTATTGCGACGACGCTGCTAATGGGGTCGGCTCCTCTGCAGGCGGCAGATAAGTCGGCTGGAGAAACACTCTATGCGGACGCATGCGCTCAGTGTCACGGCCCAAATGCACAAGGGATGGCTAGCTTTCCATCGCTTAGTGGTCGGGACGCGGAGTATATTACTTCTCGCCTTGAAACGTATCGGGCTGGTGAAAAGGTGGGGTCAAACTCTTTTCTGATGATCCCCAACGCCACCGATTTGTCGGATGATGATATTGCTAACCTTGCCGCCTTTATCACTGAGAGTGGCGAGTGACTCTCTGCTTTGTACATTAGCTTCTAGGTTTGACCTGTGTATTTCATGGGGTTATTCCTCATCATAAGGAACAGTGTCAGCCTGCGTGGGAACTGGCATCGACAGGGTACCGACTACCCAGCCGATAGCGCGTGGAGGGATGCAAAAACTTAACGTAGGTGACCACCCGTGAAGAACTCCATGTGCGGCGCATTAACGCTAGGCATGGCTCGTCGGTATCGATCTCAAGCGCTTTAGCGTCTTCATCCGAGGGCAGTAGCGCGTCTACGATATGTTCTATTTCGTCTACGGGAATAGTGTTGAGTAAGTAGCGCGAAGGTTGGAGCGTGTCATCAAACTGCTGGAGAATAAAATCAGGAGCCATGGCTGGTGAAACGTAGCGATCCTCAAGCTGGACGGCGAGATCTTCCTCATAGTGAACACAGCGTAGGTGATAAACCGAGCTACCGGTCGTAAGCTCTAAGGCTGAGGCAATGGTGAACGGTGCTGCGACTCGTCCCAGTTCGAGTACTTCACAATGATAGCGATGGCCGCGGGAAATGATCTCGTCGGCGATATTGGCTATTTGCAATAAATTGGAGTGAGGCTTGCGCTCCGCAATAAACGTACCTACACCGCTGGTTCGTTCTAAGTAGCCCTCGTTCGTCAGCTCCCGCAAAGCCCGGTTTATCGTCATTCGCGACATCCCGAGTTCGTTAACCAACTGGTTTTCAGATGGAATCATATCACCAGGCTTCCAGAAACCTGAAGCCGTGCGCTCTAATACAAATTGTTTAGCCTGTAAATAGAGTGCTTTTGGGGCAGTCGTGCTATCAGTATCGGTTTTTTTCATTCGCTATTCCGGTGATGATAAAATAGGCCTAGCTTCTAGGGGAGCCGGTAGACAATTGGGAACTCAGACCCTGTTAATGCATCGCCGTTCTGCAAGGTGAGATGGGCAAAAGGCGGAGACCCTTTGCCACCCCGATCAACAAAGCGGGCATTGTCACCCAACCAGCGAGCGGAGAACACCCTGCGACGCTGGAGAGAAGTGTTGGCAGAGGCACCGTGAACCGTACGAAAATCAAAAGCAACGGCGTCTCCAGGCGATAAAGCCCACTGCAGGATACGGTACTGGGAATGGTCGGCATCGATGTCCGGCAGCTCTTCACGAGTATCTCCTTGATAAAGATCGCTGCCGTCAAAGCGTTTGGGACGGTGAAGCTTATTCCAGCGGTGTGACCCTGCAATACATTTTAGAGATGTCTCACATGCTACGGCATCCAAGGGGATCCAAAAGCTAATGCACTGTGTGCTCTCAACACAATAATAGGGTTGATCCTGATGCCATGGGGTCACTTGCGAGGAGCCGGGCTCTTTGACGAGCACGTGATCGTGGAAAAACTGCGCCTGTCTTGAACCCATTAATTTGCAGGCCAGTTCAGCAACAGGAGATTCTGTAACAAAACGCGAAAATGGCTCGATGCGCTGCCAGTTGCATAGATCCTGAAAGAAGGGGGCCGAACCATCATTGGGCTGATAGGAACGCTCCAGAGGGCTTGGCGATTCAATCAGCGTATCGACCCCTTCGCGCAGTGGTTCAACCCACGCGCTGAACAGGCCGCGAAGTACCACGGCTCCTTCTCGCTGGAAAGTTTCAACGAGTGAGTCATCTAGATTGGTGCTGGAAATGTCCATTGGATTAACCTCTGTATTCAAGCATTGAGCGATCTAGGTCAGGGAGTATTAAGGCCGTGAGCGAAGGCGGCTGGTGCGGGTTGAAGAGAAGCTGACAGCGCGGCAAGAAATTGATCGTTCTGATCTCGGCTGCCAATCGAGACCCGCACCCAGTGGGTGTATCCCGTTTCGAGCCATGGTTTAACGATCACTCCATGGGTCAGTAGCACTTCATGCAAGGCGTCTGATACCTGATCTGTTCTGAAAAATAGGAAGTTAGCCCGAGAAGGCACTACCGTTAGATGCATGTCTTTAAGCACCTTGGTAACACGCTCGCGTTCGCGAATGGTCGCTTCAAGCCCTATATTTAGGTGGGTCTCATCCTGCAGTGCGGCTAGCGCAGCCACTTGAGCGAGACGGTTGACGTTAAATGGCGTGCGTAGGCGGTCAATCAGGTCGGCAAGTGCTGGGCTGCTCACAATGCCATAGCCCAGGCGTAACCCGGCCAGGGCGTAGGCTTTTGAGAAGGTGCGCAAGACGATCCATGGTGTCTGCTGTTGGGATAGTCGGGCCAGCACATTTGGGTAGTCGGGGCTCGACTGGGCGTACTCGTAATAGGCCTCGTCGAAGACTAGTAGGGTGGCGGGTGTTAACGCATTGAGCAGCTGATTTAACTGATTGGCTGATAGTGCACTGCCGACTGGATTGGAAGGTGAAGAGAGCATCAGCATACGTGGCGGCTCGATGAGCGCTTCAAGCAACCCATCAATGTCGAAATGTCCGCCATCCAGCATCGGCACTGCGCGAATATGTGCCCCCAGTGAGTGCGGGTATAGCGTGTGCAGGCCGAAGGCGGGAGTGATGGTGACTAAGGTGTCACCGTGATCAAGAAACACCCGGCACAAAATCGCAATCAGATCTTCCGAGCCATTTCCAAATACCAGCCGCTCGGGTTCAACCTCAAGGCGTGCCGCGAGCGCATCTCGTAACAGGCCACAGGAGGCGTCAGGGTAAAGGCCGCTATCGGTGATGGCGCTAGAGATGGCGGTGGCTACCTGGGGTGAGGGGCCATACGGGTTTTCATTGCTGCCGAGTTTGGCAATTTTTGACACGCCAAAGCGCTTGCCTACCTGCTCGCTGGAAAGCCCAGCATTGTAGCCTTCAAGTTCGCGAACCTCGCGGCGCGCTAGGGGAGTGGGGTCGAGAGGCAGCATTAGTTCTCTTGCTCCTGCGTGGTATGCCAGAAGGCGTTGCGGTCAAGATAGTTCTGTAAAAATTGGCGCAGGCGGGGGTGCTGGGTGTCGCGGAATACTTCGCTGGGCGTACCACGGGTAACGATACTGCCTTGATCAAGAAAGACGACGGTGTCAGCAACTTGGGCGGCAAAGCCCATCTCGTGAGTCACTACCACCATGGTCATGCCTTCAAGAGCGAGCTGTTTCATCACTGCCAACACCTCGCCAACCAGTTCAGGGTCGAGTGCCGAGGTAGGCTCATCGAAGAGCATAATCTTGGGCTCCATCGCCAGTGCTCGGGCAATTGCCACGCGCTGCTGTTGGCCACCGGAAAGACGCGCTGGGTACTCTTTTGCTTTCTCAGCCAAGCCAACTTTGTCGAGCACCTCCATGGCGCGCTTTTCAGCCTCGTTGCGTTTTATTCCACGTACTCTAACCAAGGCCTCGGTAACATTGCCCAGCGCTGTCATATGCGGCCATAGGTTGAACTGCTGAAAAACGATACCAAGATTGCGCCGGGCCTGATTGAGTCGGGTGCGTCCGGCGTGCTTGCGGCGACCCCGGTCATCAATTTCCCAGCCGAGTAAGCGCCCTTCAATATAAATTTCCCCTTCGTCATACTCCTCAAGGAAAGCCATGCTGCGCAACAGCGTGCTCTTACCCGAGCCCGATGGGCCGATCAAACAGACGACCTCCGAGTGATGCACGCTTAAATTAATATCAGCGAGTACTTGATGATTGCCAAAGCGCTTGCCAACGGCGGAAAGGTGAATGATGGGTGACGCCTTATCCGGCCCTTTTGGCGTGGCTTCAAGGTTAGAAGCAGCAGGGGGAGACGTGGAAGGGGATAGGGAAAGCGGCATAGCTAGCTCCTGTTCAACGCTGCAAGTAGGTGCCGACGCGGCGCTCAAGCCACCTGCCCGCCCGTGAGGTGATCTCAATGAGTAGCAGGTAGGCGATGCAGAGAACCAATAGCGTTTCAATAAAGGTAAACGTGCGGGTACCAATGCCCGTAAGCACGGCGGTTAACTCAGGCACTGTGATAATCGAGAGAACGGCGGTCTCTTTGCATAGGATTGTCAGCATATTGATGATCGATGGCAGGATTAGTACCAGCATTTGCGGCAGCTGTACTCGCCACATAAGTTGTAGTCGACCTAGTCCCAGGCACTCGCCTGCTTCCAGTTGCCCGCGGGGAACCGCGGCGAAGCCGCTACGAAAAATCTCAGCGAAATAGACGCTGCTATAGCCCGCGATACACACCACCCCAGCGGTGATGGCACCGAGACGAAGGCCGAACGATGGGCCACCGTAGTAGACCAGAAACAGAATCACCAAAAAGGGAGTACCGCGTACTAGCTCGATGAATACTCTGAGCAAGCGTTGCAATGGTCGACCACCAAATAGCATCAGCGCTGCGATAAGTAACCCTGCAATAAGGCCCAGCACGCTACCTGCCAGCCAGGTGTAAATGGTGACTAAAAATGCGTTCCAGATCGCGTCGGCATTGGCAGTAATAATGGATAGATCGAAAGTCACGCCAGACTCCTCTCTAGGTGACGCTCAAGTCGGCGTCCGAACATGGTCAACGGTATGTTGATCAGGCAGTAGATCCCGGCCAGCACCAGGTAGTGCTGGAAGAACAAGTAGTCTGAAGAGGCTAGGTTCTGGGCCACCCGGGTAAGATCCGCTAACCCGACGACTGATACCAACGCCGAAGATTTAATCAGCAACACCAGCTCGTTAACCAGTGAGGGCAGGGTGCTTTGAACCGCTTGGGGCAGTTCAACGCGCAGTAAAATAGCGGGGCGGCTCATGCCTAATAAGTGGGCTGCTTCACGCTGACCAGAGGGGATCGCCAACAGCCCTCCGCGTAAAATCTCTGCGATATAGGCGCCTGAGCAGAGTGAGAGCGCCATAATGGCGGCTACCATAGGAGGCAGATTGGGTAGCCCGAACATCGGTGCCAAGTAGTAGATAACCAGTAGCTGCACGAGCAGCGGCACCCCTCGAAAGATAAAGATATAGCTGCCGCCGAGGCGACGTAGCAAAGGCATTTTGGCTAATTGCATGCTGGCAATAAGAGTGCCGATAACAAAGCCAATGGCATTGCCTAGCAGTGACGTCTGAAGCGTGATAAGGAGTGCCTTACCCAGCAGCGGCAGGCTAAAGAGAAAAGTCGGCCAGTCGAACATTGGCAAGATCCCCGGAGGTGAGGGAGTGCGTGCTGGGCGGCATGCGCAGCGGTTGCCCCAGCACGCGTTGAAGGCAGATTAGATCTCGGGTTCAAAATCTTCGCTGGGAATGTCCATTGGTGCGCCGAACCACTTAGTTTGCAGCTCCGAGAGGCTGCCATCTTCGTGCATGGATAGAAGTACCTCGTTGATAGCTTCAACCAATGAAGCGGACTCCTCATCATTGCGTGCCATATAGCCAAAGAAGGCGGGTTGACCAAAAGGTGGTTGGACAACCTCGAACATGGGGCGCTGCGTCGCGGTATAAGCAATATTGGGTAGCGAGTTCGCCACTGCGTCGATACGCCCAGCGGCAAGGTCGGCGTAGGTTTGGCTATAATCAACATACTCGGTAATGGTGGGCGGCTCTGGCAGTTCAGCAGCAAACGCCTTCAGCTGTTCCAATTGGGCTGTTCCGCGCCCACCGCCGGCCGCTTTGCCAGAAATATCTTCAGGCGTTTGAATAGAGTCATCGTCAGCACGTTTCAGAATAGCGACAGTGGCATCGGCGATTGGCAAGGTGAAGTTGTAGCGTAGTTTGCGCTCTTGGGTAATCATCGCGGGGCCAGCAACGAAATCGTAATTTCCAGCCTCAAGACCGGGAAGTACGCTGGGCCAGGGTAGGTCGATCCAATTAATAGAGACCCCGAGTTCACTACCGACACGCTCCATAAGCTCGAGGTTGAGGCCGCTCTGTTGACCAGCATCTAAATATGCGAAGGGGGCGAAGTGAAACTCTGTGCCGACGTTGAGTACGCCCCGCTCCTTGACATCGTCAAGCAGGTCTGCAGAAGCAGAGGTGGCTGCTAAACAGAGGCCAAGGGCTAGCGTTAGCTTAGAGAGTGACAGCTTGAGTAGATTGGGCTTTTTCATTGAGTAATGACTCCATGGGACTCGGAACGGTGTGACTGACAGCACATGTCAGCGCTTCAACGATGCAAACTTCCCCTATGTAAAAGCAAACTACATGCCAAAAAGTACTTACCTGTATATACATAATGGTTTTGCAGATTTTGACCTCAAATCGTCAATCACACTTTGCACAATTTGGGTGCGTACTGACTTCAACGGAGGGATTAACAGAACCATTGTTTAACTGAAATGTTGTTTAACTGAGCTACTACTTAATTAAGTAACTTGCCAGGATTGAGAATGCCGTTAGGGTCGAGGGTATGTTTGAGGGCGCGCATAACGTCCATCACTTCGGGGTGGACACTGTGGTGTAAGAAATCGCGCTTGAGTAGGCCGATACCATGTTCGGCAGAAATTGAGCCGTGGTATTCGCCGACCAATCGATAGATCTCAGCTTCGATAGCATGGCGAGTCTCTGGTGTATCCTCGGCTAGCGTGCGGCCATTTACGGTTAGGTGTAGATTGCTGTCGCCGATATGGCCGAAGTTGACGATGCTGATGCCCGGCCAGCGCTGCTGCAGCATCGCGCCAGCGGCTTCGACGAAGGCGCCGATCGTGGGAATCGGCAGGCTGAGATCGAAGTTGATCGGCGCTAGCTTGAGTGGAAATTCTCCGGTCGCCTCGCGAATCGCCCATAGTGCCTGGGCTTGTGGGATGCTGCTTGCCAATACGGCATCTGCCACCTCGCCTGTTTCAATGGCGGCTGCTAGTGCCGTCTCCAGATGATTTGCATCGCCTTCGGCCTCGCACAACACGTAAAGAGCGTGGCTTGTGGGCAACGGTGGCTGACTATCTCGCCAATCGCAGCTCATGGTGTAAAAGTCTTGCCACATCACCTCAAATGCTTCTAGCGCCAACCCTGCGCCGCGTAGGCGGTGGAGCAACGCTACTGCTGCCTTATAGTTGGGCAGTCCACACAGCATTGTATGGGGTTCGCCTTGGGGCGGTGCCATACACAGCACGGCACGGGTGATAATACCTAGGGTGCCTTCGGCACCGATAAAGCAGTGCTTAAGGTCGTAACCGGTATTGTTCTTGATCATGCCGTTCATCAAGTCGAGAATCCGGCCATCTGCTAGCACTACCTCCAGGCCGAGCACCTGGTCGCGGGTCATGCCGTGACGAATAACCCCATGGCCTCCAGCGTTAGTGGCAATAGTGCCGCCAATCTGGCAGCTTCCCCGAGCGCCAAAATCGACCGGATAGCGAAAGCCAGCCTCCTTAGCCGCGTTCTGCACCACTTCAAGCGTGGTGCCCGCCCGTACCGTCAGCGTGGCGGCGTCGCGATCAACGCTCTCCACCCCGGTGAGCCGGGAAAGCGATACCGCGATGCTATCGGCATTGGGCACTGCCGCGCCCGCTAAGCCGGTCATTCCCCCCTGAGGAACCACCGCGCGGCGATGTTCATGACATAGACGTAGCAGCCTGGAGACCTCTTCACTACTGGTAGGGCGTACTAGCGCCAGAGGTCGGCAGGCGGCATGGCCCGTCCAGTCGCTGAAGCAGGACTCAGGAATCGCCTCACCCAGCAGCACGCTGTCGCCAAAGCCATCGCGTAGTAAGTCCAAGAAGACGTCCTTATTGGCTGGATCAACACTCACGGTAGATCTCCCATGGTTGGTTGCACGGTTGCTATGTGGGAATGCACCGAATTAGCGGTGGGATAGTCTGGGAAGTCGCGTGGAATATGGAGGGGAGGGCCCAGGCAGCTACGGTCGAGCTGGTTTAGGCGAGGGCGCCCCAGCAAGGCAAGGGTGTTACGCAATTGTTGGTGGAGTAGCGTCAGAGCATGTGCGGCACCCGCCTCGCCGCCGACCGAGAGCCCATACAGTGTGGCCCGCCCGCTGAGTACTCCATTTGCGCCCAGGGCTAGCGCTTTTGCGATATCGCTGCCTCGACGGATGCCGCTATCAAGCAGGATTTCACACTGTTTCCCCACCGCCTCTACAATCAATGGCAGGCAGTCGAGGCTGGCGGGAGAGTCATCAAGTTGGCGTCCGCCATGGTTGGTGACCACGATGGCGTCAGCCCCCAGTCGCTGGCAGTGACGGGCATCTTCAGCATTGAGGATACCTTTGACGATCAGCTTGCCTGACCATTGCTGGCGAATCTCGGCTAACGATTCCCATGTGAAGTCGGTAGCCATCTGTTGGCTAATATAGGTAGCCGCGCTGGCTGCACTATGCTCTCCATGGGGCAAGTACTTGAGCAAGTTGCCCAGCGTCGGCAGACCGTGGGGCCATAGCGCCTGAGCTGCCCAGTACGGGTGAAAAAAGGCGTCAAAAGCGTGGCGAAGTGTTAGCCGCCGGGGATTCTGGTAGCTGCGATTATCCCATTCACGCCGGCCCAGCACCACCGCGTCAGTAGTTACCACAAGGGCCTCTGCATTGGCCACTTGAGCACGCTCGATTAGATCCCTGGTTGCCTGCTTATCACGTAAGGGGTAGAGCTGAAACCAAAGCCGACCGGCCGGGACGGCTGCGGCGATCTCTTCAAGGCTGTTGCAGGAAACGGTGCTGAGCGTGAAAGGAATATCGTGTTGCTGTGCTGCTCGCGCCAGTGCTATGTCGGCATCACGCCACAACATACCGTTGTAGCCGGTAGGGGCAATGGCTAATGGCATTGCGCACTCTTTTCCCAGCAGTGTAGCGCTGCTATCGATTTCGCTTAGGTCAATGAGCGTACGAGGTCGCCACTGCCAGCGTTGAAAGGCCCTGCGGTTGTCGTTAAGGGTGCGCTCGTCCTCGGCACCGGCGTTGAGATACTCCCAGGCAAAGGCAGGAAGTCGCTTGCTGGCCATTGCAGCAAGTTCATCGATACTTTGCGCCTGGCGCCAGCGGTGGCTAGGTGCGTAGCGTCGTTGCATGTTATTCCTCAGCGTAGAGCCGTGAGCGGGGCAGTAGCGTCTCGAAGGCAGCGTCAGCGACGAATCGCTGAGCGGCAACCAGATCGGGTGCGAAATAGCGATCCCGTTCATAACGTGCCACATCGCGGCGAATAGTTGCCAGAGCTTCTTCGAGGGAGGGGGAGGAAGTTAGGGGGCGATGGAACTCAACCCCCTGGGCCGCTGCCAGCAATTCAATAGCCACCACGGCGCTGGAATTGAACGCCATATCGGCCAGCCGCCTTGCCGCGAAGGTGGCCATGGAGACGTGATCCTCTTGATTGGCTGAGGTGGGTAAGCTATCGACCGAGGCTGGGTGCGCCAGGGTTTTGTTCTCTGAGGCCAATGCGGCGGCGCTGACCTGAGCGATCATAAAACCGGAGTTGAGTCCGCTCTCTTCGACCAGGAAGGCTGGCAAGCCTGACAGCGCCGGATCGACTAGTTGGGCGATGCGGCGTTCCGACAGTGCACCGATTTCAGAGATCACCAGCGCCAACACATCCGACGCCATAGCCACCGGCTCGGCATGGAAGTTGCCGCCGGAAAGCACATCACCATTATCGAAGACCAGTGGGTTGTCGGAGACCGCGTTGGCCTCGCGCAGAAACACGTTGGCAGCGAAACGAAGATGATCCAGGCAGGCGCCCATCACCTGGGGCTGACAGCGCAGCGAGTATGGGTCTTGAACCCTTGGGCAGTCGCGGTGCGATTCACGTACGCTGCTGCCAGCCAGCAATTCACGGTAGAAAACGGCTACATCCCGCTGACCGGGATGACCACGAACTGCCTGAATACGCTCGTCAAATGGGGTATCCGACCCTTTTAAGGCATCCACCGACAGGCTTCCTGCCACCACGGCAGCGGTAAATAGCTTCTCGGTGGCGAACAGCCCACGAAGCGCCAGCGCGGTGGATACCTGGGTGCCGTTGATCAGTGCCAATCCTTCCTTGGGTGCTAGCGTTAGCGGTTCGATACCTGCCAGCGCAAGCCCCTCAGCGGCGGGCATCTCTCGACCTTGATGACGCATGTGGCCTTCGCCAAGCAGGGTGGCCGCCATATGCGCCAGCGGCGCGAGATCCCCAGACGCGCCCACCGAGCCTTTAGCAGGAATACATGGGTAGACCCGCGCATTGTAAAGCGCCAATAGCGCTTCAATAATCAACCAGCGTACGCCCGAGTAGCCACGCGCCAACGAAGTTGCTTTCAGCGCCAGAATCAGCCCCACGGTGGCGTCATCCAGATTGTCGCCGACCCCGGTGCTGTGTGACAGCACCAGGTTCCGCTGCAGCTCGGTTAGCGATGCGCGTGGGATGGAGGTTTGGGCTAGGACGCCAAAGCCAGTGTTAATGCCGTAAACGGTGCGGCCGCTGTCCAGAATGTCGCTGACCGTGGCTTCGGCCCGAGCAACCTGATCCCGGCTCTCCTCGCCGAGCGCGAGAGTGGGACTGCCCTCGAAAAGCTCCCGCAGTGTAGCGAGCGTTATTTGGCCTGGGGAGAGTCGTTGTATCGATGTCATGGTTACCTCTATTGGCGCTTGGTAAACAGTATGCCGTGATGAAAGTGGTGGTGATGAAGTGAATGCCTTTATTATGTATATACAGGTAAGTGGGTTTGATGCAAGCGTAAAAGTAGATGCTAAGGCATGAATCATGAATTTATAATTTTTGCGTATTTTAAGTGCGATATTTATCTTTATGTCTCATTTTTGTGCACTTTTATTTTCTGGTAGGTCTTAGTTGCTCGTCGATATGTATATACTTACTGATTATTTAGCCTCTTGATGTCTTTTGGCACGCTCATTGCAAAATCGTCATTGCAAAGCCCTCACTATCATTTTTGAAAAACAAAACAGCTAAGAGGATGTGCGCAAGTACGTTCTATTAACGTTAGGAGACACAGCAGATGAGCAACTCAGCAATGACCATTCCTCTTGTTGATATGCAGGGCGTGCGGGAGGGGGACGCCCAATGCCTCGCTCGGGCAGGTGAGGCAATCCATGCTGCCTGTACCCAGGTGGGCTTTTTTTACATCATCAATCATGGGCTTCCCCAGGCGGTGATAGATGATGCTATGAAGGCCGCTCAACGCTTTTTTGGCGAGCCGCTTGAACGCAAGGTGGAGGTGGCGGTTAATAAGCGCCACCGCGGTTTTCATCGTCGTGGAGGTGCGACCATGTACCAGGCGACTCACCCCGATGAGAAAGAGTTTTATAGCTTTGGGTTGGATCTGGCCGAGGATGACCCGAGCGTGCTGGCGGGGGAGGCGTTGCGCGGACCGAACCAGTGGCCGAGTTTTATGCCTGAATTTCAGCAGGCGATGGATTGCTACTTTGTGGAAGTAGGTCGCTGTGGGGCAGACCTATTGCGTGCGATTGCGGTGAGTCTAGGGATCGACCCTGAGTTCTTTGCGGCTAAATACACCAAGCCGTTGCAGCGCACCCAAGCGGTCTACTATCCCGTTCAGGCTGATGATCGACCAGCGGATCAATTTGGCGTTGCGCCGCATACTGACTATGGCTGCGTAACGTTGCTCTACCAAGACGCTGTCGGTGGTTTACAGGTGCGTGAGCTAGGTAGCGAGCGCTGGGTCGACGCCCCCTTTATTGAGGGCTCGCTGGTGGTTAATGTCGGTGATTTGTTGGCGCGATGGTCTAATGACCGCTTCCGCTCTACGTTACATCGTGTCATCAATACCAGTGGCCGCGAACGCTACTCCATTGCGACCTTTTATGACCCCGATTATGCTGCTCGCGTTGATCCTGCCGACCTCGGTGTACCGGCAGCAGAAGCCCACTATCCGCCAGTAGCTGCGGGTGATTACATCTTGGGTCGCATTGATGCCTCAATGAGCTACCGCAAGGCTGCCGCATCCTGATGGGGAGCAATCAATGACGCTGCCTGAAAGGTTATGCTTTAGTGAACTTTTGCCCGTCGCTTGGCAAAATGGCGGTGGAGTAACACGTGAAGTGGCGCGCCAGGAGGGCGATGGGAAATCGCCGGGCTGGCGGGTTTCGGTGGCTGAACTTGATAGAGAGGGGCCATTCTCGATTATTGCTGGGGTCAGGCGTCACTTTACGGTGATAGGCGAGTATCCGGTCACACTTGTTTTGCCTGATCAGCGTGCTGTTTTGGCGCCTCGGGAAAGCTTTATCTTCGAAGGTGAAGCAGCGGTGAATTGCTTGTTGCCTGAAGGGCCGAGCCGGGCGCTGAATTTAATGTACAATCCAGCAAACTGGCAGGCTTCTGTTCGCTGGCTAACGTCTGGGGGGCCGCTAAGGCAAGCCCCAAGTGCTGAGACACTTATCTTAGCCGTTGACGGGCAGGCGTGGCTGGTCGGTGAGTCGTCACTGCCCATTACCAGTGGTGATATTTGGCACTGGCCCAGGCTGAACGCTGCTTACGAGCTAGCGACCGATAGCGGTAACACAATGACATTTGAGACGCTGCCTGCAACGCACTTGATTAGGGTCGACCTGTCTCCGCGGGTTTGATAATTCTTTTCAGAGTGTTCATGAGCGGGGTGGTGAAAGGGATTTGAGGAGAGCACGTGGGACGCCAACCGCCCCGGTATCAACAGATTAAGCAGTACTTGCTGGATAATATCCAAACGGGGCATTTTCCCGTCGATCATAAGATCCCGCCTGAGGAGCAGCTTGCGGTTACCTTCGGTGTCAGCAGAATGACTGCCAACAAGGCAATTCGCGACCTAGTGCAGGAAGGCTATCTGGTGCGTCAATCGGGGATCGGCACTTTTGTGACGGATCGTCGCTCTGAATCGCCATTGGCCGAAATAAATAATATCGCTGATGAGGTACGCAGCCGTGGCCACGAATACACTAATCGTGTGGTGAGTTGCGAAGCGCTGAATGCTGACGATGAAATCGCCCTGCGGATGGGCGTTCGTATCGGGACCAGGTTGTTTCATTCGATTCTTATTCACTTGGAAAATGGCCTTCCGATCCAGCTCGAAGAGCGCTACGTCAATCCGCGCTGGGTGCCCGGCTATCTGGAAGCAAATTTTGCGCGCCAGACGCCCAACGAGGTGTTGGTTGCTGCCTGCCCGATTACCGATATGGAGCACGTGGTAGAGGCGGTGCTGCCAGAAGCGGGGGCGGCAGAGTGGCTAGAAATCGATGCTGCGCTACCCTGCCTTAGCGTTCGTCGGCGCACTTGGTCAGGCGACCGCCTAATTAGCTATGCTCACCTGCTGCATCCCGGTGACCGCTATAAATTGCGTACTATGGCGAGCTCTTCTAAGTAGTCGTTCTTGCAAAGCAGCTTAAGTCGTTCTCGCGAAACATTCTCCCGAAACATTCTCCCGAAACATTCTCCCGAAACATTCTCGCGAAACAATAACTAACCTATCTCACGAAACAGTTTGGCAAGCGCCACACTGTTGGCTTCATCAAGGGCGTGACGACGCGCCTGGATAACCCAGCGGCCTGCGACCATGACATCGCGTATCTGTTGCTTGGAACCGCCAAACAGCCAACGGCCTAGCCGTGTTTCGTCTGTACTAGTGGCGAGGTAGGGGTCGCTGCCATCGAGGACGACAATATCGGCTCGCTTGCCCGCTTCGAGCGCGCCGATGGGTTGTCCAGAGGCCTGGGCGCCTCCTGCTAAGGCATGGCGATAAAGCCAGTCGCCCACCGGGCGTATTTCGCTATTGTGCAGGCAGTTGCGCTGTTGCGTGGCAAGTCGCTGGCCATACTCAAGCAGCCGTAGCTCTTCAACCACATCGAGTGAGACGTGACTGTCGGAGCCAATACCCAGGCGTCCACCCTGGGTGGCATACTCAACTGCGCGGAAAATACCGTCGCCCAGATTGGCCTCGGTGGTCGGGCAGAGTCCAGCCACGGCGCCGCTAGCGGCAAGGTCACGTACTTCTGCATCGTCTAGGTGTGTGGCATGGATCAAACACCAGTGCTCATCTACCTCAACATTATCCAGTAGCCATCGGACGGGGCGTTTTCCTGAATAGACGAGGCTGTCCTCCACTTCGCGTTGCTGCTCGGCGACATGAATGTGGCGTGGCCCTATAGGGTTCGTCGCCAGCACCGCCTGAATCTCTTCTAATGTCACCGCGCGCAGTGAATGGAACGCCATGCCCAGTGCTTGCGTGGGGTGGCCTGCAAGGCTTGGCTTCAACGTCTCAAGCAGGTTCAAAAAGTCTGGGACGGCGTGGATAAAGCGTCTTTGCCCATGATTGGGTGGCTGGCCGCCAAAGCCGCTGTGGGCGTAAAGCACCGGTAGCAAGGTAAGCGCAATGCCGCTGCGCTCGGCGGCTTGGCTAATCGCCCAGGCCATTTCAGCAGGATCACTATGGGCCTTGCCCGATACATCGTGATGTAAATAATGAAATTCGCTGACCTGCGTATAGCCGCCCTTGAGCATTTCGATGTAGAGCGCCTGGGCGATGGTGCCCACTTGATCCGGTGTCAGGCGGTCGACCAAGCCATACATGCGGTCTCGCCAGCTCCAGAAGCTATCAGGTTGTGTGCTACCAGTTTCCGCCAGGCCCGCCATGGCGCGTTGAAAGGCATGTGAGTGCAAGTTAGGCATGCCGGGTAGCGCTGCCCCCGCTAAACGTTCGGCATTGCCAGGCGTAGCGTTGGGTTGCACCGATATAAGCATGCCGGTGGCATCGACTTCGAACAGCACCTGCGAAGCCCATCCAGTCGGCAGCAGGGCGTGATCAGCGAAATAGCAATGGGTCATCGGGGCTCCTTTTTGTTAGCGGATAATTTATAATGTATATACATATAGCGAAGTCCGCCTCTTAGGTAAAGAAGATAGTTGGAATTTTCTCGTAAAGTCTATTTTGGTGCGCAATTTCGCCCTACATTTGGCGTTTGCACTATGTTGGCGAATATTTAAGACGGCGTTGTTTTTGCTAAAAAGGGCGATTTAGGTGATTGCGAAGAAGCGTTTGTTGTCATAATGTATATACAAACTTTGACAACAAACAGGAGTCACTATGTCCCTTTCACGCTTTCGCGATACCGAAATTCGGGCACCCCATGGTGCCGAGCTCACCTGTAAAAGCTGGCTGATTGAAGCTCCGCTGCGCATGTTGATGAACAACCTTGACCCCGACGTAGCCGAGAATCCCAAAGAGCTGGTGGTCTATGGCGGGATTGGCCGCGCCGCCCGCAATTGGGAGTGTTTCGATACCATCGTTGAGACCCTCAAGCGATTAGAAGACACCCAGTCACTGCTGATTCAGTCCGGTAAGCCAGTAGGCGTATTCGAAACGCATAAAGACGCCCCGAGGGTGCTGATTGCCAATTCCAACCTAGTGCCAGCCTGGGCAAACTGGGAGCATTTCAACGAGCTGGATAAGAAAGGCCTGATGATGTACGGCCAGATGACGGCTGGCTCATGGATCTACATTGGTTCTCAAGGCATCGTCCAGGGCACCTACGAGACCTTTGTTGAGGCTGGTCGGCAACACTACGGCGGCAAACTGGCCGGGCGCTGGATTCTGACTGCAGGTCTTGGCGGTATGGGTGGGGCGCAGCCATTGGCGGCAACGCTGGCGGGTGCCTGCAGCCTTAATATTGAGTGTCAGCAGAGCCGTATTGATATGCGTCTGCGTACCCGCTATGTGGATGAGCAGGCCAGCGATCTCGACGATGCCCTGGCGCGCCTGGAGCGCTACACTTCAGAAGGTAAAGCCGTCTCGATTGCGCTGCATGGCAATGCCGCTGAAATATTGCCGGAACTGATTAAGCGTGGCATCAAGCCGGATATGGTAACTGACCAGACCAGCGCTCACGACCCGCTGCACGGTTATTTGCCCACAGGCTGGTCATGGGATGAGTATCTGACACGCGGGAAGACCGAACCCGAGGTGGTGGTCAAGGCGGCTAAGCGCTCCATGGCGGTGCATGTGCAGGCCATGCTCGACTTCCAGGCAATGGGCATACCTACCTTCGACTATGGCAATAACATTCGCCAGATGGCTCAGGAGGAGGGCGTTTCTAACGCTTTCGACTTCCCCGGCTTTGTGCCTGCCTACATTCGCCCACTGTTCTGCCAGGGAATTGGCCCATTCCGCTGGGTGGCGCTCTCCGGTGATCCAGAAGATATCTATAAAACCGATCAGAAAGTCAAAGAGCTGATCCCTGATGACCCCCACTTGCATAATTGGCTGGATATGGCCAAGGAACGTATCAGCTTCCAGGGGTTACCGGCCCGTATCTGCTGGGTGGGCTTAAAGGATCGCGCGCGTCTGGGTCAGGCGTTTAACGCCATGGTCGCCAGTGGCGAGCTCAAAGCACCCATTGTGATTGGTCGCGACCACCTGGACTCCGGCTCGGTGGCCAGCCCTAATCGCGAGACTGAATCAATGCTGGATGGCTCGGATGCCGTCTCCGACTGGCCGCTGCTCAATGCGCTGCTCAATACCGCCGGGGGCGCCACCTGGGTCTCCCTTCACCACGGCGGTGGGGTCGGTATGGGTTACTCCCAGCATGCAGGGGTGGTGATCGTTGCCGACGGCACTGATGATGCTCATGCACGCCTGGGCCGCGTGCTGCGTAATGATCCGGCCACTGGGGTCATGCGTCATGCCGATGCTGGCTACGACATCGCCAAACAGAGTGCCAGTGAGCAGGGACTCGATTTGCCGATGGTTAAGTAATTTTCCTCATCAACTACCTCCCTACCTTTAACGTTGCTGGATACACAGATACGGGTGCCGACAGACAGCATGTCGGCACCTGATAAAAAAGCGCTATAAAAATAAACCTCGACAGGAGACATACAATGTCACTAACAGACAGGAAACCGTTAAAGCGAAGCGTCTTTATACCGGCCTTCGTGATTATTATGCTGGCCGTCATCATTGGCTTGGTTAATAACGAACTACTGGTCAGCGTTGCTCGGCAGCTGTTCTATCTTTCGCTTTCCGATTTTGGTTGGCTTTATCAGTTGTTGGCTATTTCGACGCTGGGTGTCACGGCGTTTATATTCTTTTCCAAGGCAGGCAATATCCGTTTGGGTGGGGCGAACGCAAAACCCACGTTTTCGTTGGCGGCAACCTTTGCCATGGCGTTAACTGGCGGGATAGCGACTGGGGTGGTTACCTACTCGGTCAATGAGCCCATCATCTATCTGGGCAATGTCTATGGCGAGATCGGCAATCAGTCATTTGAGCCCAACAGTGGCGAAGCGGCTATCTTTGCACTGGCCAGAAGCTTCCATAACTGGAGCTTTATTCCCTACGCCATGTACTCCATCGTTGGATTGATGATTGGGTATATGCACTTTAATCGCAAAGAACGCTTCTCGATCTCTTCAACGCTTGCCCCGCTATTAGGCAGTCGCGAACGCAATCCCGTCGTGCGAGCCGTGGTCGACATCATTTCAATACTCGCCATCGCGCTAGGGCTTGCATCATCGTTAGGGGCTGGCCTCGCATTGATCAGTTCTGGCATTGAGGCTGAGTACGGTATCGCTTCGAACCCTACCACTTGGCTGATTTTAACACTGGTTATTGCAGCGATTTTTATTACCTCGGCGCTATCAGGGCTTAAGCGGGGCATCCGCTTCCTCTCATCGGTCAATGCTTACATCTTCTACGCCTTTGTTGCCATTCTGCTGATTATTGGCCCAGTGAACTACATCCTGAGTCTGTCGGTAACCAGCTTGGGTTACTGGTTCGATAACTTCTTCCTTTGGTCATTCGACACCAAAGAGGCTGGCGGTGAAGCGCTGGTCACCTGGTGGACGATGTACGACTGGTCGATCTGGATCGCCTATGCACCTTTGATGGGACTTTTTTTGGCGCGGATCTCCTATGGCAGAACGCTACGTGAGTTTCTGGTGATTAACTGGATACTGCCTTCCGTGTTCGGCATCGTTTGGTTCGCTATCTGGGGCGGGTCGGCGATCAAGTGGCAGATGGATGGCACCCTCGATCTGGTTAGCGTGGTGACCGAGAACGGCGCAGTTTCGGGGCTTTGGGGTTTCCTGCAAAACCTGCCAATGTCCGCCTTGCTGATCCCGTTAGCTATTTTTACGCTGATAATCTCTTTCTCAACGGCTGCTGACTCTATGTCATCGACCATCGCTACCATCTGCACTAGAAACATGACGGCGGAGGAGGAAGCTCCCCGTAAGCAGAAGATCCTCTGGGGGCTATCAATCGCTATTATCGCCTATGTAATGGTGGCCTTTGGCGGCGGCGCCCAGGGTGTAGACGGCATTAAGTTCCTGGCGGCGGCGGGTGGTTTTATCGTGCTGTTTCTGTTTTTGCTGATTGTGGCTTCTGCGGTGAAGGTTTTCATCATGGATGGCGCTAATACACCCCAAGGGAG